>Ga0207433_10000257_pt1 | contig 125971 bp, 87 predicted proteins | sample YelNatPaOPGAMG01_FD_187559 | JGI IMG/M metagenome (GOLD analysis project Ga0207433, IMG submission 187559) | Hot spring thermophilic microbial communities from Obsidian Pool, Yellowstone National Park, USA - OP-RAMG-01 (SPAdes) (version 3) | ecosystem: Environmental > Aquatic > Thermal springs... | reverse complement strand
ATGAAACTATTAAACACTTCAGAACTCAGGTAAAACTGGTTATTATTGTTCTGATCTGGGAAAAGCGTTATCTATTACAAACATGATAAGCTTTTCCAAACCCCAAAACCGCAGCAATCTATTCGCGGATAACATTGAATTTATAAATGGATTGATTTGGAATAGGTTGGTGGTGGTATAAGCAAAGTCTGGATTAAAAATGATACAACGATCTGGTGGAGGCGGCGGGAGTTGAACCCGCGTCCTGAGCCTTTACACCATAAGTGACTACATGCTTAGTCGGAAGAAGAGTCTCGACCATGGGATGGCCTTCCGACGAGCTTCCCCTGGTCAAGCCAGCATGTATTAATCTCGATGTCTTCCGCGCTGACTCCGGTTGACATCCAGCCTGCTGTTGGCGCCCTTTCCCTTAGCAGGCGTCCAGGAAAGGACGTCGCGGAACTTATGCCGCGAGGGCTAATTCTTCATTAGCACTTATTTTTTGGTCCGATGATTAACGAGGCCAACGGACCGTCCTCGGCATGCCACCGATGGTGCTCTGGTCCAGTCGAAACCAATACGCCCCCGAGTGTAGTTATAATTTATACTCTAAAGTTATATGGTCAAGGAACAGTTTTGTCTTGGGTACATGGCAAATGTGTTCGGATAATTTTTGATTATATATCATAAAATTCCAGACTTGATAATAAGCTTTTTTACGACTTATATTCGTAGGTATGAAAAAATTAAAAAACAGGGTATTCTTTTTTAAAATTTTGTGTGTTCTTGGAATTTATTTTTTGAATTATCAAACAATTTTGGCTGCAGACGGAGGTAGTTTGGAACAAGAAGCTGAGCGGCAATACAATGAGGAACGGTTTCGCAAGCTAAACAGCGTAATTGAAGATTTAATGGCAGCTAATGAAGCAATGCAGAAAAAGATTAATGCATTGACTGAAGAGGTTCGGTTGTTACGAGCTGAACTAAACAGGGTATCTAACAACTCGGTTTCGAAAAGCGACTTAGAAGAACTGGACAAGAAGATCAACCAGGTTAACCAAAGCCGAGAAGAGGACAAGAAGGTAATATTGGATAATATTGAAAAACTGACGAAGCTTTCTCAAACTGTGATTAAGCAGAAGACGGAACCGGTAAGCAATACGCAAGGAGCGGACACTACTCAAAAAATACCTGACAAAGGGTATTATTATGTAATTAAGAAGGGTGATTTTCTTTCCGGGATTGTAGATGCATACAGGAAAGAGGGGGTCAAGGTTACGCTTGAGCAAGTTTTGAAGGCTAATCCCGGGCTAAAGCCTGAGAAGATTATTCCCGGGCAAAAGATATTTATACCGGATCCGAATGCCAAGTAATGGTGATAAATTTTATTGTTTAATTTAAAATTAACACATAAGAATTAGTTATGGATGAACTATTAAAGATATTGAACAAGAACGGGGCACACACTCCTGCAGAAATAGCTGCGATGTTGAATATGACAGAAGCCGAGGTAATTGAGAAGATCAAGCGTTACCGGGAAAAGGGGATTATTCTGGGATTTCAAGCTATTCTCAATGAAGAAAAACTTGGGATAGAACCTGTGCGTGCCTTAATAGAGGTCAAGGTGACACCAGAGCGTGAGGGTGGTTTTGACAGAATAGCAGAAAGGATAGCAAAGTTTGACGAAGTCAAGTCTTGTTTATTAATGTCTGGTAGTTATGATTTACTGGTTGTGGTTGAGGGATCGAAATTACGTGATGTAGCGGGCTTTGTCTCAGAAAAATTAGCCACAATTGATGGTGTGATCTCAACGGCGACGCATTTTATACTCAAGCCATATAAGCAGTCAGGTGTATTGATGAAGGCAGAACATGACACAAATCATCTGCCAGTAACTCCATAATGTTATCGATAGAAAAGCAAACTTTAGCCCGTGAAGCCTCCTCTAATGATGCATATGAATTTTCCCAATTATGGTTGTTAATCAAGGTTAATTTAATCCAGGGTCTACGTAAGCTTATTGGGATAAGGGAAAAGTCATGGTTATTTATTTCGATAATTTTTTTTGCCATAATAGGTTATCTAGTATTTACATTTTCATTATTTCATGCTGGGTTCAGGTTTATTTCTAATTTTCCGGGACTTGGTAGTATTCTAATTGAGCGTTTACAGTTTTTGGCTTTTGCGACGCTTATGATTTTGCTATTATTCAGTTCAATAATTATCAGTTATGCTTCAATGTTTAGAAATCGAGAGACCTGGGCTTTGTTAAGTTTGCCTATAGATTATTCCACTTTATTGAAATGGAAAATAATTGAGTCATCGGTACTGGCGTCGTGGGCATTTATTTTTCTTGTTTCACCACTGGTAGCTGCTTATGGTGTAGTGTGTCATGTGTCCTGGCATTTTTATGTGTACATTCTGCTTGCAATTTGTTTTTTTATCTGGATTCCGTCGATTACAGGTGGGTTTTTATCAATTATCATCGGCAGGTTTGTCGATAATAAGTTATTTCAGCTTGGGTTTATTTTGGTGGCAATATTTTTTGTACTAACGGTTAAAGGATTGTTTAGTCCGGTACCTGTACCGGAGGATTTAACAGAATCACGTATAATGGTGGTAATAGACAGGTTACTAGCCAAGTCTGATTTTTCAGTATTTCCATTTTTGCCGAGTTATTGGTTGACTAAGGGGATATTATCGTGGGCTGAGGGTGCGACATTACTAGCCGGGTTTTACTTGCTGACCATACTTAGTTATGCAATGTTCTGGTGGGCACTGATTTCCAGGTTGGGTCCGTTTTTTTATTCAGCGTTTTCTTCCACTCTCAGCCGGGTATCGATTTTTCAGGACTGGTCATTATATCGTAAGAATAACTTGTCCGCTTTGGAAGCTCTCAATAAGTCATCGATCATTGAATGGGTATTAAGAAAAATACCCTTAATAAGCTGGGAGGCAAAATATTTGATTCTTAAAGATTTGAGGGTTTTTGGTAGGGACACAACACAATGGAGTCAGACTTTAATTCTTTTGGGTTTGTTTATTGTATATGTATTTAATTTGCGACAATTCAAATTGCAGAATGATATGCCGTTCTGGATAAATTTGGTTTCATTTTTAAATTTATTTGTGTGTTCAACTCAACTGGCGACTATGGCAACGAGGTTTGTTTTTCCACAGTTTTCACTGGAAGGCAAACGAGCATGGATAATTGGGATTGCGCCGATAGGTCTTGTGCGTGCAGTTAAGATTAAGTTCTATGCAGCTAGTGTATTAGTTTGTGGATTTGGATTATTGCTAATGGTTATGTCGTGTAAGATGCTGGATCTGAGCTTAGGTAAAACGATCTATTTTTGCGGCGTAGTATCTGTAATGGGGTTAGCCCTAACCGGGATTGCGATAGGATTTGGGTCATTATATCCCAACTTTAAAGAAGATAATCCAAACAAGATTGTTAGTGGTTTTGGTGGGAGTTTGTGTTTAATTCTAAGCAGTTTATATATTATTTTTAGTACATTTTTATTGGCAATTGGTGTGAGATGGCAATATGAGGTCGATGTTGTACGGTTAACGGGGCCGGGGTTTATTACATTTATTATTATTTCTCTAGTCTGTACAATCTTGCCTTATAGGGCCGGGCTTCGCAACATTGGGAGAATGGAACTACCATAATTATTTGAGGCAGGCTGGATTTATTTCAAGTCTTGTATTTGTAAAAAGCAATTAACTGTCTGTTGGGAGATCCAGATTCGAGCTGAGGGTCTGGTATGTTTATTCTGGTTAATACATAATATTGCAAGAATCCGATGATTAAGGCACACTAGCCTGGTCATGAACAAATATTTTTATATAACTACGGCGATTGATTATGTTAACGGTCAACCCCATTTAGGGCATGCTTATGAAAAGGTCATTACTGACGTAATAGCCAGGAGTCATCGCAGCATGGGGCAGGATGTTTTTTTCTTAACTGGCAATGATGAGCATGGTCAAAAAGTACAGCAAGCAGCCTTGGCCATGGGTAAAGACCCTCAGGATTACTGTGACGAGTTATCTCAAATTTGGAAAGATTTTGTTGCATCGTTAGATATATCCAACAATGACTATATTCGGACGACAGAGCCAAGGCACAAATCCGTAGTTCAGATCATTCTCAACAAGCTTTACCAGAATGGTCATTTTTATAAAGCTGCGTACCGCGGATTTTACTCTACTAAAGAAGAAACTTTTCTAACTGAGAAAGACCGCAGGCCTGATGGGACGTTTGATCCCGCGTATGGTGAAGTTATTGAACTTGAGGAAGAGAATTATTACTTCAGGTTACAGACTCATCAGCAGTGGCTGCTGCAGCATATTGAAGAGCATCCTGAGTTTATACAACCAGATTACAGAAGGAATGAAGTTCTAGGTTTTTTGAAAAATAATGTTTTGGAAGATCTATGCATTTCTCGGCCTGTTACTCGACTTAATTGGGGGATACCTTTACCATTTGATTTGAACTATGTGACATATGTATGGTTCGATGCATTATCCAATTATGTCACAGCACCGGCGTCGCATGGTGATCCAGTCGTTGTGAATGGTTTAGGTTTGAAACATGAAACAGGTGAACAGTTAGATCTTTGGCCGGCAGACATACATGTTATTGGGAAAGACATTCTTAAGTTTCACACGGTTTATTGGCCTATTATGTTGAAGGCGATGGGATTACCATTGCCCAAGCAGGTTCTTGTTCATGGTTGGTGGCAAAAGGACGGCCAAAAAATGAGCAAAAGCACTGGTAATGTTGTGGATCCTATAGCAGTAATAAGAGAGTGGGGTGTAGATGCCTTCAGGTTTTATATTGTTAGAGAGCTACCGGTGGGAGCCGATGGCAATTGGACAGACTCGGGTTTCAGGATGCGATACACGGCTGACTTAGCCAATGGCATTGGGAATTTAGTAAACAGGTCGCTTACAATGTTAATAAGATATAGACAGGGCAGGGTTCCGAAGCCTTCTACTGAGCTTGAGCCTGAGGTTAGGAAGACTGTTACTGAGGTAATAAGTTTGTTGCAACAAAATGATTTATATCATGGGCTACTGGAAATATTAGCTTTAGTCACCAGGGTCAACCAATATGTAGATTACACTGCTCCATTTAAATTAGCCAAAGACCCAGCCAAATCAAATAGACTTGATGAGGTATTATATAACTTAATCGAAGTCTGTCGGATACTTGCAATCTTACTTTTTCCGTTTTTACCACAGACAGCTAATAAGATTTATTTGCAGCTCGGATTAGACACTAAGCCAGATAGTTTTTCAAAAGCCAAATGGGGCGGTTTACAAGAAGGCCATCTTATTGGAAAACCGGAACCTTTGTTTCCAAGAAAAGATTGATATTTGTGTTTTTATAATCTCCAATTAAGCTTCTGGAAATCGGGTTGAGTGCTATGTTAGCATAAAATGAATTTTATTTTTAAAAAACGTTTTAAAAATAAAAAGTTGCTGGCCTGGAACTTTTGCCTGGTGTTATTCATTTTAAGCCTGACGGTTCAGGGCCAGATTGATCCTATTAAGCGAGATTTGATTCAAGTTGGCTACAATCAACCATTACAGGGGAGGGGTCCTGTTGCAGGGTATATGTATTATTACATGAACAGGCCGGAATTTATTCGAACGAATTTGAGTTTACGTTTAGTTTTAGCGCCGGTTTTTTTAGATTCTGAGCTAGGGATAAAAAACCTTTTAGGACCAAACACTGATGTTGGCATTGGCATAGCTGGTGGTGGTTTTGCTGATAGTTACTCGGAGATTGTGAAAGGGAATTGGGTACGAGAGGAATCTTTTTTAGGGCATGGAGCTGAAGTGAATATTGGGCTATATCACAGGATAAATCCAAGTTCAGAACTTCCCATTTTTGGTGTGATAAAATCGGGGCTTAAATACACAACATACTCTCGGGACTCAGCAACAGCGGATAATTTTGAATTACCACAAGATCAAGTTTTATATTCTATTCGTGCAGGAATAAGGATGGGCGGCTCTGAACCTGTTTTAAGTGCGCCAATAGGATTTGAGATTTCTGGCTGGGTAGAGACATTATTCAGGACCGAGCCAACTGGATATGGTTTTAACAATGACAGACATGTAGAGCCGCAAAGCACATTTTTGTGGACTCGAGTACTATGGGAAAATTCTATTCCGCAAATCGAACATAAGTACAAGGTGAGCTTGACACTTGGTACAGCCATTGACCCAGACCGGTTGAATGCATGGCGTCTGGGTGGATGGTTACCTTTGGGATCCGAATGGGCATTAAATCTTCCGGGGTATTATTTCAATGAAATAACCGCAAAAAGGTATGCGCATCTGGATACAAAATACACGATGCCCATTGCCTATGATGGAAGGATCAGCTTGATATTTATTGGCTCGGGCGCCTGGGTTGACTATATGGAAGGTTTTTCACAGCCAGGCAGATGGCACGCTGGAGTTGGTGGTGGTTTTAATATAAAATCTGCTTCCGGCTTATGGATAATGACCATTGCTTATGCTCACGGATTTGAATCTATTCGTTCTGGCGGTAAGGGCTCTGACGTTATAGCTGCAGTGTGTCAGATTGATTTAGAAGCAAAAAACAAGTATAAACACGAATTAGTTCGGCCGCTTGGTCCTAGAAAACTTCGTGGACTAGACTGGCTTTTTGGTAAATAATCGTAATGAGGAAGATATGAATAGACCAAGACAGTTTGCAAGTGATAATTATTCTGGCATATGTCCAGAAGCTCTCGACGCATTACTTCAGGCAAATCATGGCCATACATACAGCTATGGTGATGACCCATGGACTAATGAAGCAGCAGATTTAATCAGGGAGATTTTCGAAACAAAATGCGAAGTGTTTTTTGTTTTTAACGGTACTGCAGCAAATTCTCTTGCGATATCTGCGTTATGCAGGTCTTACCACAGTGTCTTATGTCATGAGACTTCGCACATTGAAACCGATGAATGTGGAGCGCCGGAGTTTTTCTCGAATGGCACAAAAGTTCTTTTGTTGCCTGGTAAAGACGGAAAGATTGACCCAGACGGGATTGATTTCATGGTAAAACGCAGGACAGATATTCATTATCCAAAGCCTAGAGTTGTGAGTGTGACTCAAGCAACCGAACTGGGCACGGTTTATTCCATAGATGAGCTTAAAACTATAGGGGGCAGATGCAAAAAGTATGGGCTAAAGTTGCACATGGACGGTGCACGTTTTGCCAATGCTGTAGCAACTCTCGGGGTTGCCCCGAAACAAATAACCTGGGAGGTCGGTGTTGATGTTCTTTGTTTTGGTTGCACTAAGAATGGCATGCCTGTAGGCGAGGCTGTAGTATTCTTTGATACCAAGTTAGCAGAAGAATTCGATTTCAGGTGCAAACAAGCAGGCCAGCTCGCTTCAAAAATGCGGTTTTTATCAGCACCGCTGGCTGGCTTGCTAAAATCTGGTGCCTGGCTTAAAAATGCAAAACATGCCAACAATATGGCTAGATTGCTTGAATCTAAATTACAGACTATACCCGGACTTCAGATTATGTTTCCATGCCAGGCAAATTCAGTATTTATACGGTTACCAGAAGAAATCTTTAAAGCCATGCACGATCGTGGCTGGCATTTTTATTCTTTTATAGGTCAAGGCGGCTCGAGGCTAATGTGCTCCTGGGACACCACGGAACAAGACGTAGAGGACTTTGTGACAGACCTCAAAGATCTTTGGAATCAATACAGCCAGAAAAAATAAAACTGGAACTTGAATAGCTTTTAAACAAATGTAACTTTTCATGCAATGGCTACAGTTTCAATGACACCGGCCCCAGGAGAAAGGCTTCTGCGGTTTGTTGGCGATTATGTAGAATTTACATTAAAGGTCGATCAGCCGTCAACAATTCCTGCTGGCTGGAAAGCATTTCTCAGGACAAATATTGGCAATGCCAGGCTATTGTGGGATGAGATAATTTGCTCACACTGTAAATACTCTCCATTGGGAGGGGTATCATGGCATGATTATCAGATGCAATTGGATCGGGATCGATGGCGGATCTGTTTACCCTTAGTGGAGCCTGGGTTTTTTGAAGCAAAGGCATTTGCCGTTGATCCACGCGGGTTTCAGCACTGGCCAGAAGGTGCAAATATTGGCATCTCTGTGCATCCTAATTTTTGTCGGACCAGGAATATTATCTATTGTGCTTTTGTTCGATTGTTTGGTAGTGAGACATTACCATTTAAAAAATTTCAACCTGAACCCAAGATAGCTTTAATTGGCGAGCTGGATCAAGCCGGGTTCAATGTGATTCCGCCCTCTGGTAAACTCAGGCAACTAACTAAATTACTTCCGCACATATTTGATACGTTAGGCTGCAAGATTCTCCACTTATTACCTATTAATCCTACGCCTACGACATTTGCCAGATTTGGAAGGTTTGGAAGCCCTTATGCAGCTTTGGACATGACAGTCGTTGACCCGGCTTTGGTAGAGTTTGATCGTCGGACTACAGGGCTGGATCAGTTTGGTGAGCTTGCTTATAATGTGCACTGTAAGGGTGGCCTGCTCTTTCTTGATCTTGCCATAAATCATACTGGCTGGGGTTCTAGGCTTCAGGAGGAACATCCGGAATGGTTTTTAAAAGATGCTAACAATAATTTCATTAGTCCCGGGGCATGGGGAGTAACCTGGGAAGACCTTTGTGAACTTGATCACCGGCACCCACAACTTTGGGAACATTTAGCTGAGGTTTTCCTTACATGGTGTAAAAGAGGTGTTGACGGTTTCAGGTGTGATGCAGGCTATAAGATACCGCTCCAAGCCTGGAGATACATAATTGCCAGGGTTAGAAAAGAATTTCCTGAAACCATTTTTTTACTTGAAGGTTTAGGCGGATCCTGGGAAGCAACGGAAAATCTACTCACTTATGGTGGAATGCAATGGGCATATTCGGAGTTGTTTCAAAATTATTCCGGTAAGGATGTAGCATGGTACCTGGACTATGCCTTGAAGCAAAGTTCAAGGTTAGGCCTTTGGGTGCATTACAGTGAGACGCATGATAACAACCGCCTTGCAGCAAGCGGAAAAAATTGGTCCATATTAAGAAACACTCTTTGTGCCTTAACCAGTGTTTGTGGCGGGTTTGGTTTTACTTGTGGAGTCGAATGGCTCGCTTCAGAAAAAATCAACGTTCACAACAGGACCGGTCTTAACTGGGGAGCTGAAGATAATATAATCGGCAATATCAGGACACTTACAAATATCCTGTCTGAGCACCCATCGTTCTATGATGGAGCAGAACTGAAACGCCTAAGTCCTGCTGAGTCTCCCGTTTATGTTCTTTTACGAAGGTCATATAACAAACAAGACATTGCTCTTATATTAGTGAACTGTGACCCGGAACATCATAATACCTTCAGAATTTCTGAGACTGAATTTAATAATTTTGGATCACCTAGTTTTGATCTCCTAACTCAGGAGCACATTAATTTCTTAAGGCAGAACAACACTGTGTTGATAGAGCTGCCGCCGGCTGGAAGCTTATGTTTAACGTCTACAGTAAAACCCTCAGGTTTGCATGGGGAGGCTTACCGAACTGCTCGTGCCCAGTACGCATGGGCAATTGAAGTGGTGACTAACGTGCTCGGGCCTTTGGAGCCCGGACTTAAAAGTTGGACAGAGCTTGCCAGTCTTACAGATACATGTCCATGGGCTATAGTATTTGCTATAGAACAACTGAAAAGAAGTAGGGATAAATTAAATGTCGATTCTGTCATACACTCTGCGCAACAAATAATTCAAAACTCCATAAACACAGAGAAGCCATTGGCCGTGTGCCAGTCAGAATATCAACACATTGTATTTTTGGGGCTGTCGGACTTTGATAAGGTAACTCCCGTACCAGAGAATGCATGGATTTTTATAATAAATCAGTATCCATTTGCCTGCGAACTTCGGATACAAACTATAAACAGGGTGATTCGGAAAAGGTCTACCCCTTTCAGGTACGGTTATTTTCTGGCTATACCTCCGATTGAATCCAATGATAACTGGATCAAAAAAGGGGTTCTTCAAATTACTCAATTTATAGATGCGCAATCCAGAGAAATTTCTGACAAACATCAGCAAAGGCATTCACATCTAACACCGTTTGACAAACTTTGTCTGTTTTCTGATATTTCTAACCGAGTTAAAGCAATCAGTTCAGAGAAACAAGTCCAATTACATCTTCTTTTTTCTACTCATTATCAAGCTAACATTCAAAAGCAAAAACCTATATTACCTGATCTGCCTATATTGAAGCGCGGGGAATTTAACGATGTACATTTCGTCAGTCATTGTAAGTTAAACATATTAGGCAAGAAACTTTCTTTACAAAATGAGTTAGTCAGCGTTTTGCTGACAAATCGACGTGGAGGAATGGCGCGGATCCATCTAGATCCTGGCAGAATAGAATCCAAGTATGACTGTTTGCTGGGGGCAAATCTGAATCCGAACTTTCCCGAGGACCGGCATATATTTGTTACTCGGGCTCGATTATGGATAAATGCGGATGGTTTTTTAACGCCGCTTGATTTGAAAAATCTGGCTGAGTTTTCAATTCATCCATATCCGACATGGCGATTCATTGCTAGTGCGGGCTCAGGGAAGACTGTAGAACTTTTCTATAGTGTAACAATGTTAGAGGGTAAAAACACCGTTATAGCTAAATTTTCCAGACCGATTCAACATTCAGCTGATTCATGGGGCATAGAACTTTCCGACAGTGCTGAGGTTCGGATAACCGTTCGATTAGATATAGAGGACCGGAATTTCCATACTGAAACACATAGGAATCCTGGTACAGATTTTCACTTCGATTCACATACACAGGAGCTTCAAGACAAAGCAGGATTCCGGTTTAAGCCGTCAGAATCGCGAGAACTGGTTTCGTGGGTTACATCTGGCATTTTTCATCATCAACCAGAATGGTCTCATCTGGAGTACCCGGTAGAAGCAACCCGCGGCATGACCAATCATGGAGACTGTTACAGCCCCGGGTGGTTTGAGGTCCCAATAAAAAAAGGTGACACAGTTTATTTAATTATCTCAACAGAGTCCGACAACTCCCATTCCAACATTAAAATTACCAACCTTGATCACCAAGAAAAACAATCTCAAGCATCCATATTTGAAGAAACTGACTACTTTGGTCTCGGATTGTTATCTGCCATGGAGCATTTTCTAGTAAAGCGAGGCTCTAAAACAAGTGTCATTGCTGGTTATCCGTGGTTTCTTGACTGGGGGCGGGATGCTTTGATCTTTGTAAGGGGACTAGTTTCTGCGAATAAGTTTGAAGACGCAAAATCTGTTCTGGAATTATTTGCTGAATTTTTCAGGGATGGCACACTGCCAAACTGTTTGTTCGGTGACCATGAAGGAAATCGAGATACAGTAGATGCTCCACTTTGGTTTGGCGTAGCGTGTCACGATTTAATGCAAGCCCTGGCAGGAACATCTGGCCATAAAGCTTACAGAGAACTGATGAACCAAAAGATCCATCCAAAGGGGTATACATTCAAAGATATTCTGGTACAAATTGCTCAGAATTTTATTAAAGGTACATTCAATGGTATTCGGGTTGATAAGGCCAGTGGCCTGGTCTGGAGTCCTGCACATTTTACCTGGATGGACACGAATTATCCAGCTTGCACACCCAGAGAAGGATATGCTGTTGAAATTCAAGCATTATGGTTCCATCTACTTGATATACTAGCAGGCTTATCAGATGAACCAGAAATCAGAGTCTGGAAAGACCTTAGCGAATTCGGAAAAACAAACTTCTTAAAATATTTTTGGTTATCTGATAAGGGTTATTTAGCTGATGTTCTTCTCTGCAAAAGTGGTGTAAGTGCAATTCATGCAGTTCCAGATGATGCCCTGCGTCCAAATAGTTTATTCCCAATTATTTTTGGGGTCGTCAAAAATCAAATGGCAAGACAGACCGTTGCCATAGTGCAAAAATATTTAGTAGTTCCGGGAGCAGTCCGCTCGCTAGCTCCATTACCAGTAAATCAGGAATTACCGATTTATTCAGCCGATGGCTGCTGCCTCAATAACCCGCGTGAGCCTTACTTCGGTAAGTACCAGGGGCCAGAGGACACGCAAAGAAAGCCGGCTTACCATAATGGGACTGCTTGGACCTGGTTGATGCCTGTATTTGCGGAGGCACTGGCCAGGGCATGGGACTATCATCCAGAAGCAGTTAAAACAGCCATGAGCTATTTAAAAACCATGGAACACCTGCTTGTAGATGGTTGCCTTGAGCAGATCCCAGAAATCATTGATGGTGACATACCACACCAGCATCGCGGATGCGACGCACAGGCGTGGTCCGTGAGCGAAGCTCTTCGTGTTTGGAGATTACTTAAAACTTGTCAGCGAGGTTAAAAATTTAGTTACGTTAGCGAAGCCCTTGTGGAGATGCTAATGTCTGTATATTATTCTGGCTTTGTTCAGATCATATGGTGACATTTCCAATGTTACTTTATCACCTATTCCGATCTTGATGAAATTCTTACGCATTTTCCCTGATATATGCGCAAGAACTTCGTGCCCGTTTGGCAACGCCACACGGAACATAGTGCCAGGTAGCACCTGTGTAACTTTACCAACAACTTCTATTGGTTCTTCTTTTGGCATGTTTAATTCACCGAACTTAAAACTGTTTTATCCAATATTTAGTCTAAGTGCAAATATATCTTTAAAATTTAGTAATTTTTACAAAAAATCAAGCCGACGCTTTAAATTGATTTACACAATTACAGCACTTTTACAACTACTGCGGTAAAGTCATCAATTCTAGGTGCACCCTTAGAAAATTCAACGGCCTTATGGAATAAGGTTCGAACAATCTCCGCAGCTGGCAATTGTCTGCAGGACTCAACCACTTTAAGCATTTGGGAATCGCCAAAAAACTGATTATCAGGGGAAGTAGTTTCCTCCACGCCGTCGGTGACCAGCAGGATCAAATCGCCGTGTTCCAGTTTGATATCTTCGCTGACTATATACCGGGTATCAGAATTGAACCCCAGTGGTATGTTTGTTCTTGGCAAGATTCGTTTTACCTGGCCGGCAAAATCGAATATATAACCCTTAGGATGTCCCGCGTTTACGTAGGAAAGCAAACTTTTTTGGGGATCTAATTTTGCGAAAAACAACGTCACAAATCGTTCGGATCCTACATCTTCAGCCAGGATTCTGTTTGCCCTTGTTAAAATATCACCTGGGTCATCTCTGTATTGTGAGAGTAATCTCAGGTATGCGCGGGTTTCGGCCATAAGCAATGCCGGGCCAATCCCATGTCCAGTTACGTCGCCTATTACTATTCCCAGACCGCTGCCGAATAAGTTAAGGAAATCGTAATAATCGCCGCCGGTTTCCTCTGCCGGATACGATACTCCAGCGATATCGAAACCCGGCAGTTCTGGAGCATTCTTAGGAAACAACCTCTGTTGTATTTCTCTGGCCAATCTGAATTGTTCCTGGGTTCGACGTAGTTCTTCTTCGATCTTTTTCCGGAATGTAATATCTCGGATAAACTCAACCAACATGGTTTTTCCATGCAGTTCCATTCGACTCGAAGCGATTTCGATATCTATTTGGCTGCCGTTTTTTCTAAAGCCTATGGTTTGCCAGGGTAATATCTTTTTTGTGCTTACATTGGTTTCATTAGTTTCAATTACTTGGTTCTGGGATGGCGCAGGGTCAGACTCTAAAGTTAAAAACTTATTTTCCGGGTGAAGTATAGAAACATTTTTACCCAGGATCTCAGCAGGTTGATATCCGAAAACTGTATACACAGCTGGGCTAGCAAACTGAATTTGGTAAGACAGGTCAAGTAAGACGACTGCGTCTGTGCTGGTTTCCCAGAGCAGCCGGTAACGCAGCTCACTTTCCCTTAAAGCTTCCTCAGCTCTTTTTTTAGCAGCTCGGGTGGCAGCATCGCGCAATTCTCTGGCAACCGCCGGCCCCAGTCTGCTAAGATTACCTTTCATAATATAGTCATGAGCCCCGGCTTTCATTGCGCTGACAGCTGTATCTTCACCAATCCCGCCGGAAACAATCAAAAATGGGATATCAAGGCCGCTGTTTTTAATAATTTCTAATGCATCCCACATGCTGAATCGTGGCATGGTATAATCAGAAATAACTAAATCCCAACCCCCTTGAGCCAAAGCCTCGCGCATATCATCAGCAGTCTCAACTCGCTTGTAGACAGGTTCGTAACCAGCTTGTCTGAGTACATTAACAAGCATTATGGTATCGAACTCTGAATCTTCTATGATTAAAACTTTTAGCGGAGTCTTCATTAAGGCTTATTTAGAAACAACCAGTTCCGATAAATACTGCATATTAATTCTTTGTCAGCTTCAGGTAAAGTTTATAGTAAGTTCAAATCTTACCAAAACCTCATGACTTTAGGAATGAAGCTATAAAAAATCTCGAATCTAGTCAAAAAAAATACTTTGGCTTTATAAACATTCCTGGATTTAAGCTTTTAAAGCATTGTCAAGCATCAGAATGCATGTTTTTATTATTCCCTGCCAGTAAAAATGGGAAACTTATTCTAAGCTCTATTCATTAATCTTGAATCTGGCTGCTAGTCTGAATCCAGCGGAGGAAACTTCTTAAGATATTCAGTCCATAGTTTAAGATCAACATAGGCTTCTAAAAAGACTGCATGTCTAAGTGCGTAGTAACCGATAGGCACGTATCTACCCTTGAATCGTGGTTCCAGCTCAGAGTCGAATTCCGGAGAGGAAATAACTACTGGGGCCTCAGGGTATGTTGGAATTGAGCTCCACCACCCACATTTATTTAAGTCACGGAAATACCATGGCAATGGCCAGTAATCCCCGGTTTTAACCATCACCTTTATGAGCATATCTTTCTTATTTGGATGAATTTCCGCTAACCTTTGTACCGTATTAACTAATCGCATGATATCTGGTGAAGTATGTGCATACACATACGGATTAGCCGGTGTTGCAAAATAACGAAATGAAGTTGACCAGGTATGGAAAAACGTAAGCAGCAAACCAATACATACTATGAAGAAAGCTAAGATTTTTTGATATGTAGATTTTCTCAACTTTTCGAAAAGGTTCGATATCCCCCAACCTGCAAGAATAATTGCTCCTAACCAAAAATTTAACAAACACCACGGTGTTTTGTATGGGATAGCCGAGTAAATAAACGCCACAACTAATGTATATATTGCAATAAACCGTGCTAATATGAAATCTATGCTCATAGAATCAGGTTTAAACAAGCTCATGAACGCAACTACAGCTCCAAATAGAGCCATAAGCGTAATGAACCCTTCATTTCCAAAAGTAAAACCCACTTTTGGATTGTAAATGAGAAGCCCAAAATAATAATACCATGGATGATGATGCACCGCTAACTTTTGCGAGCGCTCAAACCAAAAAACATAAGTTTTAACCGAGTCAGCAATTCCGTCCAAATCTGAAAAAAACGAGGTAAAAAAGGTCAATGATACAAAAAAAGCCACAACCAAGGCCAACAGGGTGTGCAAAATAATTTTTTTATTAGGTTTAAAAATTGCGGTTTTGTTTTTAAGTCCTAAGACATATTCAAAGATGCCCCCTGCTGCCAGGCCAAATAAATTAAAAACAAATGTTTCTTTAGAGCTATGCATTAAGCCAAGAGCGAGCCCTGCTACCAGTACCCAAGCAATATTAGTCGTAAAATAATATCGTAATAAAGCTCCTGCGAAAAGTACTGTGAAGAAAACGAGCAGCGTTTCATGAATAAAGTATCTGCTATAGAAAACGAAAGGACCGGAAATGCCCAACAACGCCATTGCCCAGTAGATTGAATTATTCCAGGTCTGGCCGGCTTTTTTTGATGTAAGAAGAAGCAGTACTAAGACTGTTAAGAAACCAAAGATAGCCGGAATGATTCGTAGGTCGGCTTCGGAGATATTTGAAAGATTAGGTGCTGCATTTTTTAAGAACAAAACCGGCAATGTAAAGTAATAAAGATCCGGGCCATGATATTCATGGGGATCATATTTATAGCCATTACCCGCCCAGAAGTTTTTAAGTTTTATAGCATGAACAGCCTCATCACAATGCATAGGCCGCTGTGCCAAATTTGCGGTACGCAAAACTATGGCGACAGCGGCCAGTAAAATTAAACCGATAATTAATAGCCGGCTCATTTAGCCGGGAGACCGTAGACTTCGACTTCGGTATATCTATTGAGAGCACTGTAAGTGCTACCTCGGCTATAAAGGCGGACATAGCGGGCTTTAACGCCTTTGGCATCAATTAGCTTACCTTCATAGTTCTCAAAATATTCCTTATCAGTTCCAACGCCCAAGCCAGAACTATTATCATAGTCGTTATTGAAAAGGGTAACTACGTCTTTGCTGAAACTTTCATCATTAGACACCTGAACGATGACGTCATGATAGATCTGAGGCGTGTTATGTGCATGCCATACTAGAATTGCATAAAGCTTATATTCATCGCCGAGATCTATTTGAACCCATTGTGTGCGACGTCGTAACTCAACGAAGCTGGTATCGGTTGCTTCTTTATCGCCATCGGTAATAAGGTCTAGTGTTCCGGTAATAGGAGATGGATCACTACTGGTGACCTTTTTCTTTAGGGCCACATTTTTAACACCTTTAGGTGCAAGGAAGGGCGGGCGCGGCTTATCTGACGGTTTTTCTATATGCTCATTTAGTTCTATATCTGCCGGGGTACCCATAAAGGCTGGAACCGGGAGTTTGATATCAATAGGTTCAAGATCTTGTGTATCGCTTTTTTCATCGGCTGATAATGCCATGTTTGTTAGAACCACTGTTCCCGCTGCAACTAGCAGCGCCATTAAACTTCGTTTTATTTTGATTTCCATAGCCATTTATTTTTTCATTTTTAGGATCGGATTTCATCAAAATCCGTCTTTCCATGCAATACTTTTGACGAAAAAATGATTTTTATTGTTCGAATTAATTCTACTAATTGGATAAGAGCGGGCAGTTGAAAATTTGTATAGCTCAAGCATTTTGTCCGGGACCATTGTTTGATTATTTCTTTTCAAAAAGAAGAAGTTTGCTTTAAAATAAACCATATAAAAAGCTATATGAGTCAGTATCAGAACAGTGAACAAAACTTAGCCACGCAGATCCAGAGTTCTGAATATGTGAAGGCGTTTAGATTTATGTTAATGGCAAGGATGTTCGATGAAAGGATGGCGAGTTTGTACAGGGCTGGCAGGGTATTTGGCGGTGTTTTTTTGGGATTGGGGCAGGAAGCACTAAGCGTGTCGATTGGCATGGCGTTAGAGACAAATGACGTTTTTTCACCTCTGATAAGAGATACAGCCGGAAGATTTGCGTGGGGCGAAACAATTCTTGATGCAGCCAGAACGTATCTTGGTTCAGCGCTTGGACCGATGCGAGGTCGGGATGGTAATGTACACAGGGGTTATCCATTAAAAGGACTTTTGCCAATGATCAGTCATCTGGGATCGATGGTTTCAGTAGTCAATGGAATATTATTTGCTCGCAGGCTAAAAGGTTTAAATAAGACAGTCGGTGTAGCTTCTGTTGGTGATGGTGCGACATCGACTGGTTCGTTTCATGAGGCTGTTAACCAAGCAGCCATTGAACGGTTACCACTTGTTATAGTAGTGGCAAACAACCAGTATGCATATTCCACGCATGTATCAAGACAGTTTGCATGTAAGAATCTGGTTGATCGGGCAATCGGGTACGGCATCAAAGGACACCTTGTTGATGGAACGGACTTAGCAGATTGTTTAAAGACAGTTAAGCAAGCTGTGGCTTTAGCTCGGAATGGATCCGGGCCGCAACTGGTTGTGGCAGAGTTACTCAGGCTGTGTGGTCATGGTGAGCATGATGATGCGAGTTATGTGGATCCAAAAATCAAGCAGAGCCATCTGGGTCGGGATTGTGTGACTGCCGCTGAATCAGTGATTAAGGCTAACGGCTGGCTTACTGAAAGCCAGTTACAGATCTGGAAGTCTGAAATCTCGGATCAGATAGAGACTGCAATAAGGACTGCTATGTCAGAATCTGGTCCAGATCCTGCCAGAGAACAATGGACTGCAATATCTACTAGAAGATTATCAAACGGTAAGTCTGCGGAAATATTCTGAGCAAGATTATGATTACCTATCTTGAAGCTATTCGTGAAGCGCAATTGAAAGCACTGGCTGAGGACCCACGAGTTTTTATTTACGGTCAGGATGTAGGTAAGTTTGGCGGGGCTTTTAAGGCTACCAAGGGGTTAGCCGAACGTTTTCCGGGAAGGGTAATTGATGCACCAATCAGTGAAGATGCGATGATTGGTTTAGCTGTGGGTGCCGCAATAGAAGGAATGCGCCCTATTATTGAAGTACAGTTTGCCGATTTCTCTACAGTTGCTTTGAATCAGATAGTCAATCAAGCAGCTACTTTATTCTGGCGCACTGGAGTACCTTGTCCGATAACCATTCGCTTGCCCTCAGGTGGAACAACCGGGAGCGGTCCGTTTCACAGCCAGTCGCTGGAATCAGTTTATGCTCATTTTCCTGGGCTGATTGTGGTTGCACCGGCCACAGTTGAAGACGCTTACAGCATGTTGCTTGAAGCAGTAGCCATTGATGACCCGGTTATTTATTGCGAACACAAATTTCTTTATTATCATCTTAAGAGTGAAAAACTTCCGGAAAGTGCCTTACCCATAGGAAAAGCCAGGATTGTAAGATCCGGTCGAGATGCAACTGTTGTAGCTTTGAGCGCTATGGTCCACGAATGTCTTTTAGTAGCGGAAGAACTCAAAGCCGAGGGAATAGAACTTGAAATAGTAGATTTACGTTCGGTAAAACCGATCGACACAGATACAATCATGGCCTCGGTGGCACGCACCGGCAGGCTTTTATGTGTTACAGAAGAATGGCCATGGGGAGGCGTTGCGGCTGAGGTAATCACACGTGTATGTTCTGAAGGTTTTAACTTACTGGATGCGCCGCCACAGCGTTTAACTGCGCGAGATACGCCAATACCGTTTCATCCAAACCTGTGGGCTGCTCACAGACCCATGGCGGCTTCTATAGCAGTTGCTGTTAGAAACCTATTAAAAATCTAAGTTTATGAATAAAGTTCCAATTTTAATGCCACAGTTAGGTGAATCTATAGCCGAGGCAACAGTTGTTAGTTTTTTGGTAAATCCTGGAGACACTGTTGAATCCGGCCAGGAGATAATGGAAATTGAGACAAACAAAGCAACAATGCGGATTACGGCGCCTGTCGCCGGCAAATTATTAAACTGGCATGTTCAAACACACCAAAGTTATCCGGTTGGCTCCGTACTTGGCTACCTGGAAAGTAATGTGACAATGCCGGCAGGCACAATTAAGACAGAAAACACAGGCACCGATGAATCACATTCGACGCAGCTAGAAACCCCGGGTGAAACCAAGTTCAAAAAGGTAGAACCCACAGTCCGAGGTTTACCTGTGCCAGCGGAATCCGCAGCGGTCTCATTTATGTCTCCAAGGTTAAAAGCGCGAATGAACGAACTGGGACTTCATGCAGCAGATCTTGCTGGCATAGCTGGTAGCGGCGCCGGTGGCAGAGTCACTATTGACGATTTCGAGAAGTTCATGTCCAGCCTGGAAAAACGAAAATTATCCATTGCGTCAAATATGCGGATTGCTGTTGCCGATGCCATGCGCAGGAGCTGGACCCGGCCATTGGCAACTGTCGGACGGTATGTAAAGCTGGATGCAATTTTTGAACACAGGAAAAATCTCACACCACGGCCCGGCCCGACCCTTTATGCAGTGAGGGCTTTAGCAATTGCTTTGGCAGAGAATAGTGCACCGGCTGGTCGGTTAATCGGCAACAGAATTGTACATCCTGATAATATTGATATTGGCTTTGCCGTTGAGGCAGAAGACGGGGTTCTGGTGCCAGTATTCCGTAACGCAGACAAACGTAAGTTGATTGAATTGGTCCATCCTTATAATCAATTGATTGAACTAGCTAAGCGCAGGCAATTACCGGCAGATGCTCTTGGTGGCTCTGTAGCAACAGTAAGCAACTACGGAACTTTTGGCCTGGTCTGGGCTACACCCATCCCGCTACCCGAACAAACCCTGGTACTCGGTATTGGAGCGGCAAGGATCGTTCCAGAGTGGGATCCACAAAAACAAGAATTTGTACCAGTAAACCAGGCGTGTCTGACTTTAAGTTTTGATCATCGAGTTCTGGATGGTGGAGCTGCCGGACGGCTCCTTGAGAAGATTTCACAACTTCTGAATCAGCCTGATAAATTGTGAAGCTTGGCGCTCATATGCCTATAAGTGGAGGGCTATGGACCGCTTTAAGCCATGGGGCATCTATTGGCTGTGAAGTAGTGCAGCTATTTCTTAAAAATAACCGACAATGGCGTTGGTTGCCTCTTAGCCAGGAGGAAATAGATAAATTTTTAGATATTGCGAACACCCACAGATTTTTTGCGGTGTTCGCCCACTCATCTTATTTAATAAACCTGGCAGCATCTGACCCCACGGTTTATCATCGCTCGTTGACTGGGTTAATTGATGAGATAAGAACGGCAACATTATTGCGGATTCCGTTTATTGTGATACATCCGGGTTCGCACGTAGGTACGGGTAAAGAGATAGGGCTTAAAAAGACTATATGCAGTCTCAATCATGTCTTTGCAGAAACAAAGAATTTCAATGTCATGATTGCTCTTGAAACTACTGCCGGCCAGGGTTCTTCATTAGGCTCAACATTGGAAGAATTAGCCCAAATATTCAACGGTTGCGCATGGAGTAATCGTCTCGGGCTTTGTCTGGATACAGCACATTTATTTGCGGCTGGCTATGATATCCGAATCAGAAAAATTTGGGATAACATAGTAAGACAAATTGAAACATATTTTGGTTTGAACAAGATATTGGCCTTTCACCTCAATGATTCTGTTTCAGATGTAGGCTCGCGGGTAGACAGGCACGCAGACATAGGCCACGGTAAAATTGGCTTAAAAACATTCAAATTTATCCTTAATGACGAAAGATTTAGATTGTTTCCGGGGTGTATCGAAACCCCAAAAACGAATGGTCTCCAAAAAGATATCATAAATCTAAAAGTTTTAAGAAGTTTGGTAAAAGATCCTGTGAAGAGGAATAGACCATGATTATTAAAATACTGTCTTTTTTGTTACGACGCATTTAAAATAATTCTGTGGTTCTGAAGACGGGAATAATATGTAGTGTGATGTTGATTTTTGCTGGGGCAAGTTTGTTTTTTGCCCTTGCAGAATCAGCATTGCTTTCTCTGGGAGCTTTTTGGCGGCGCCGGCTTGAGAATAGTCAGGTAAATAAAACTAAGGTAGAGAAGTTGGCTTTACTCCTTAATGATCCTGATGGGTTACTAGCGACTTTGGTCTTAGGTAACACAGTATCGGTGGCATTTTTTGTTGGACTTGGCTTCTGGCTGATCATTCACAGCAATATCACTCCAATTAGCTTAGGCATTGTAATATTGTTTCTGCTGGTAGCTGCTTGCGAGATAGTACCCAAGACTTTTGCAGTCAGAGCGCCAGAGACATGGGCTTTGCGCCTGGCAGGCATAATGGTTATGATAATGAAATTAACAAGGCCAATTCACCACGTTTCCAAGTTACTCGTATCCACAATTCTCGCCAGCGTTATAAAGATTAATCCTCAAAAAACAAATCAGTTATCGGATGAGGAGTACCAGGAGTTACTCAATCTTGCATGTCAACAGGGCGCATTAGACCAATCAGAAAAGGAATTGATTTGGAAAATAATCAGTCTAGATAAACACACAGCCCGTGAAGCCATGAAACCCAGGACACAACTGGCTTATGTAACTGACGATATGAGCATAGAAGAAATGGTAGAAGTAGCAAAAAAATTCAAACATAGGCGGCTGCCGATCCTGGATGAATCTACAGATACCATTGTAGGAATTTTAAATACCCGAACCTTGTTGTTGGATCCAAACATAGATATTGCTGAATCGATTGAATTTCCATCGTTTGTGCCTGAGACAATGAATTTACTCAAGTTGTTTCATAGTTTGCAAAAGCAGCAACGTGGCATAGCAATCGTTATGGATGAATTTGGGCAGGTTGCCGGGCTCATTACTGTAGAAGATATACTGGAGACTGTGATTGGCGAGATACGCAGTGAAAATGAGACAACAGGCCTGGTAATAGAAAAATTATCCGAAGGCCGCTGGCGCGTAGGCGGAACAACACGAATTGAGGACTTCCGACGCGAGTATCCAAACTTACAACATTATCAGGAGATTGAAACCATCGGTGGTTTAATATGCGCTAAATTAGAGATGATACCCAAAGTTGGCGATACTCTTTTTTTAGATGGCCTCAAATTTACCGTTGTCTCTGCCGATGACCGACGAATTCGGGAACTTTTGGTCGAGACTCAAAAACAAAAGAAACAAAAATGAATAATCAGATAGCATCACTATCAGTTTTTTTGTTTTTTACTATAGCGTTCAGTTCTTTGTTTTCAGGCATGGAAGCCGGATTATTTTCTGTCAATCGGTTAAAAATCCAGAAACTGGCCAGGTCCGGAAACAAAAATGCAAATACCTTGTTAAGATTTCTGGATAACTCAGAAAACTTTTATTGGATCATCCTGATTGGTAATACCTTAACAAATTTCTTAGCTGTTTGCTTTGCTGTGTTATTGCTTCATTTCTTTATTGGCACCAAGCCATTTTTGTTTTGGTTGGTTTTTAGCTTCTTTGTATTTGTGCTGTATTGCATAGGAGACTTACTGCCAAAAATGTTATTTAAGTTAAAGGCTGAGTCTATGTGCTTAGCTTTTGCCCCATTATTTAAGTTAATCAGTCTCAGTCTTAGCCCATTGGCAAGTGTACTTTCTGTGTTCGGCAAGCTGGGGAACAATCGCGCTTTCTCATGTAAGTTATTCGAAAACCGTGATGAGCTAAGATTGCTGATGCAAGAATCTGCAAAAGACCTCACTGCAGAAGAAAGAAGCATGATAAACCGGGTCATGGATTTTCAGTCATTGAGGGTAAGGCATATCACTATACCTTTGCAAAAGGCAGTATCCGTGAAAAACACTGACACAATAAGCAAAGTTTATGAATTGGCTAAAAAGAATAATTTTACCAGGTTAATTGTACTGGATGCATCTAACAGGGTATGCGGTGTTGTGAGCCTTAAGACCCTGCTTTACAGAGCAGATATTAAAGATGATCAACCTGTGGCAGAGTTTATTCAGCCTGCGTTATACATAAGCGAGGAGTTGTGGTTGCGCGATGCGTTCCGCAAGATGCAGAAAAGCGGTCAGAGATTAGCAATTGTATTAGATAAAAATTTGCATGAGGTTGGAATAATTAGTTTCCAGGATATTTTAAGAGCTATATTTGGAGAATTGAACCTCTAATGAACTTGGATTTTATCATATCAATAGCCTTTAAGTTGTTAGCCGTTGCTGTGCTGGTCGGTCTAAATGGCTTTTTTGTTGCGGCTGAATTCGCTCTGGTCAGGATCCGTGAGACCCAGTTAGATACACTCATAGTAAAAGGCGACCGTAGAGCTTTGATTGCCAGACACATTTTAAGCAATCTAAATGAATATCTAAATGCTGCTCAGTTGGGTATTACTCTGGCAAGCCTGGGTCTTGGCTGGATTGGTGAACCTGTCTTTTCTGCATTGCTTGAGCCATTGATGAATTGGCTTGGGTTACCTGATGCATGGCGTTCTGCAATTGCAGTCGTTGTTGGATTTTCTACAATTACTTTTTTGCATATCAGCGCCGGGGAATCAGCCCCGAAAGCACTTACTATTCAAAAACCTTTGTCTTCTGCATTATTTGTAGCTTTGCCTCTTAAATTGTTCCATAAAATCTCATACCCTTTCATCTGGATATTAAACTCAGCATCACTCTGGATGCTCAGACAAATAGGTATTGATGCATCAAGCATTTCTGAACACGCTCACTCAGAAGAAGAATTAAAAGTCCTTCTAAGTTCAAATATTATCAAAAGCTCAGATTCCAGAACATCAAGGAACATCATCCTGAATGCATTGGATTTACGACACCGCGTCGTCAGAGATATTATGCGCCCACGTAACGAGATAGTTTACCTTGATACCTCTAAAAGTTTAGCAGAATTAATGGAGCTAATCGAACAAACCCGTCATTCAAGATATCCTTTATGTAATGATGACGATATTGAAAAAATCATAGGATTCATTCATGTTAAAGACCTTTTGTTGCGTAGACATGCCATCAAAACAGGTTTTGACCTCGTAAGCATAGCACGAAAGATCATCTATGTGCCTGAACTGGCTGGAATAGAAAAATTGTTGTGGACGTTAATCGATAATAAAACACACATCGCTATAGCCGTGGACGAATACGGTAGCGTATCCGGGCTGGTTACTTTAGAGAATATTCTGGAGGAGATTGTTGGCCAAATCCAGGATGAATTTGATGAAGAAGCGCCATTATTAGTCCAAATATCGGATTCTCAATGGGAAATATCAGGGGCATTACCTATCCATGAATTATCAAACATTATTGGATTAGATCTTTCTGAACAAGGTGTCTCAACCGTAAGCGGGCTTGTGACTCGAAAATTAGGCGGCTTCCCTCAAGAACAACAAACTTTATCACTCGGCAATTATGTCCTAAAGGTGGAAGAAATGGACGGTCTGCGTGTTGCAAGATTGAGTATGAGGAAAGTTCCCCAGGAAAATAGTCCGCCGAATGATGATACAAGAATAAGTGATCAGTGACACCTTCAGCAATCAGGCTCCGGAACAAGCCCGTCCACTAAAATGAATCTAAATAACTTAAAGGGTTGTAAAAACCCGGTGGCTTTTTTATTATTGTCAAATTTATAAGCCTATCCTAAGGATTTATAGGGGCTTAAGTTGGTCTGAATTTTTAAATTTGACCTTACACCATAATAATAGGTAGGCTAGATGTGAATTATTAAGTAATTATGATTGTATTTGGAACCATACGACGGCACCAGAAATGGCTCTGGGCAATATTGATAGTCATTGTAATCATATCATTTGTAATCTGGTTTTCGCCAGATGCTGCACTCAGGATATCTGGAGGAAAAGTTAATCTGGGCTCGATTAACGGCAAAGAAATTACTGTTGCCGAATACCGTCAAGCAAGGAATGAAGCCGATATCAGGCATTTGCTGTACTATGGGGAATGGCCAAAAAATAGATCACGCCAGGATGACATGCAAGACCGCGAAACCCGAACACGATTATTGATAAGTGAAATCATTAAGCAAGAGGCGTTGTATCCCAGTGAAGAAGCCGTTGCAAACTGGATAAGAAGCTTAGCTGTTTTCAGAGACAAACGCACAGGGGCCTTTGTCCCACAAGCATATACAGAATTTATTACAAATATTTTGGCCAGAGAGAACAAGAGTGAGGCAGACTTCGCCAGACTCGCCGAAAATGAAGTTTGTTTGCAAGTTTTAGGTGCAGTCTATGGCTTACCTGGAAAACTTATTACACCAAAAGAAGCAGAGTTTGCTTTTATTCGGGAAAATGAAACACTACAGGCCGAGGTGGCCATTTTTAACTATTCAAACTTCCTTGCTCAGGTTGCCCCAGAAAACCATGAGCTAATCACCTTCTACTCGAACAATATAGCAATGTACAGGATTCCAGAAAGGGTCCAGGTCTCATATGTAAAGTTTGAAGCTACGAATTATTACTCTGAAGCCGAAGCGCAGATTTCAAAAGAAACAAACCTTAATCAAAGAATAAATGCTCTATATGAGAGCAGAGGAAAGGAATTCTTCACAGACGAAAACGGAAAACAGCTCAGTGAAACCGAGGCAAAGAATAAAATCAGAAATGAATACAAAGAACGATTGGCATTGATTGCAGCCAGACGTGCAGCAGCTGAGTTTGCTTCTGAAGTATTTAATCTCACACCTGTCAAACCTGAAAACCTGGCAACAGTTGCTTCCAAAAGAGGTCTAACCATAAAAGATACAAAGCCATTTAGCCTTGCAGATGGGCCAACAGAGATCAATGTACCAGATACCTTTGCAAAGGCAGCGTTCAAGCTTACGGCAGAAGAGCCTTTTTCTCAACCAATTATTGCTGATGACGGTGTATACGTCTTTACCTTGAAGGCCCGACTGCCAAGTGAAATCCCTACGTTTGAACAAATCAAAGACAAAGTCGTTCAAGACTATAAAAGGTCCAGAGCTATTCAAATCGCCAGACAAACAGCTGAAAAGTTCACTACTTTGCTTTCAACCAACAATACTCAGTCATTTGAAGCATTATGTAAGATGCTCAATGTCAGCCATCTACAGATAGAATTTACCATGCGCTCAGAAAAAATTGCAGACCTGGAACCTGCAATAGATGTTTCCCTACTAAAAGAGACTATTTTTAAGCTGGGTGAAGGTAAGCTTAGTAGAGTTACCTTTTATAGAGACGGTGCATTTGTCACAAAATTAAACAAACGCATACCCGTAAGCGAAGAAACAATAAAACGAGAACTTCCAGGTTATCTTGCCAGATTACGTCAGTCTGCACAATATGCCGCTTTTGAAGAATGGTTTTCTAAGAGAGTTGCAGACCTAAAAATGACAGTACCAGATCAGCAGAAGTAAAAAAATATTGCAGATATTTTAGAGTAACAGGCTAATTCTACAAGGTCGATGCCGATCTATGTTGGGTATGAGTGAGCAGGAAAAATTTTTAAGATTGGCAGACGACAAAACAAACAAGCATTGGGACATCCCTATATGTTTTGAGGATGATTGCATTTTAGCCTTAAATAAGCCCGCAGGGCTTTTGTCATCCCCGGATAGATACAATCCAGATCGTCCCAACCTCATGAAACTGCTACATAATGGTATTTCATCTCAAAAAAGCTGGGCAGTTTCCAGAAATCTACAATATTTAGCCAACGTACACAGATTAGACTACGAAACCTCTGGTGTCCTACTACTGGCTAAAGACAAGGCGACATTAACCCATTTGACCAATCAATTTGGCTCATTAAAACCTATTAAAACATACCTCGCTCTTGTCAGTGGTAGCCCGACTGAAAATAATTTTGTGGTAGATGCTAAGATTGCGCCAAACCCATATCACCCTGGTATTATGCGTGTTGACGACAAGCGTGGAAAGAAATCAATAACTAAATTTGAGGTTGCAGAACGCTTTGTAGGGTTCACGCTAATAAAGTGTTACCCACTAACAGGGCGTACGCATCAAATCCGTGTACATTTGCGTCACGCAAAATTATACCTTCTGGGCGATATGGTTTATGGAGCGCCACCGTTATTATTGTCCAGCATTAAACCAAACTACAAATTCAAAAAAAATAGAGAAGAAAAACCTCTAATTTCAAGAACTGCATTGCATGCTCTGTCAATATCTGTAATACATCCGCGGTCAAATACTCAAGTCCTGATTCAGGCGCCAATACCAGAAGATTTTGAAATTACATTGAAGTATCTTTCCCGTTTCGCTAAGCCTTATTCCTCTTGTCCAAATCAAGTCAATCCACCATAATTCCATGTAATGGATCTAAAGAATACGTCATGGTTGATAAAACTGATCCGTTGGTCTGCCTGGCCTCTTTTGGTAATCATCGTTGCTATGTTTTTGACCGGTTATATAATCAGCGGTCGATATGGACTCTCAGCAATAATGACAGAACAATCTGCGCTGGCCTTTCATAAAGCATTACACATTCCCTTTTTAATTTTTTTGCTAGCTCACTGTGTTCCAGCGACGTATCTTGCTATAAAAAGGTGGAAGAATAGGATGAAAAACGAACCATGAATCCTGAATTAAAAACATCAACTTTTAGCAAGATACCCCGCCGAACAGCCGTTAAATGGATTGCGGCCGCACTCATGGCAACAACTGGTACGCTAGGAATTCTAAAATTCAGACAAACTCTGCAATCTGAAGCTCCGGCAGATATCTTCAAGAACGATGCTCCTGGCCCGGATGTATGGGATGCCTGGACGAAACGAGGCTGGACTAAGGAGGCCATGCATTACATAAAAGTCGGGAAAAATGTCCAATGTAAACTGTGTCCCAACAACTGTATACTTGCGCCCGGGGACCGAAGCCATTGCCGAAACAAGGTCAATATTGATGGCACGCTATTCACGATGGTATTTGGTAATCCCTGTGCTTTTCATATAGACCCTGTGGAGAAAAAACCGCTCTACCATTTTTTACCAGGCACACCCACTTTTTCAATTTCTACGTCTGGCTGTGTTTTTCGGTGTCTAAATTGTCAGAATTGGGAGATATCCCAAAAAAAACCAGAAGAAACTAAAAACCCTAATGGCCCGGAACTCAAACTCCGACCGCCCATACCTGAGACATTAACAATAGCAGATATTTCAAAAGCAAGCATGTTCCCAGACGACGTCGTGGCCATTGCAAAATATTATAATTGCCCGTCTATATCCTTCACATACGGTGAGCCCGTCTCGTTTTACGAGTACACTATCGAAACTGCTAAATTAGCTAGAAAAGAAGGACTCAAGAATATCATAGTCTCTTCAGGTTCAATCGAAGAACGCCCACTGCGTGAGCTCGCGCAATACATCGATGCCGCACATATAGATTTGAAAGGTTTTGATGACTGGACATACCGAAAACTCAATTCCGGTAAGCTAGGCCCTGTTCTAAGAACTATTAAGATACTCCACGAAGTTGGTGTCTGGGTGGAAATTATTAATCTTATCGTCCCAACTTTCACGGACAATTTAGAAAACATAAAACGCATGTGTTACTGGCTTTGTCAGAATATAGGACCGTATGTGCCTATCCATTTCTCAAGATTTCATCCTCAACACAAACTTCTATATCTCCCACCAACCTCATCTGATACCTTAGTAAAGGCTCGCGAACTTGCAATATCAGCTGGAATCAAATTTGTTTACATAGGCAACGCCCCCGAATTGAATGACGCCGGACAGACTAAATGTCCCAATTGCCACAAAGTAATAATAGATCGAAGCATGTTTTCGGTTACACTTTTCGAATTAAAAAACGGTAAGTGCCCCTATTGCTCTGAGACGATACCAGGAATTTGGGTCTGATTTCGTCACGACGTTTTAATCCTGAGATAATAGAACACGGATGACCCAGATTAGACAGATAAACACGGACAAAAATTAAAATCAATCCGTGATCTCAAAGGAACACAAATAGAGGGCGGACTCCTTTTGATTTTCAGCAAAAAGCCGGAATTCAGGAGAAAATTTACTAATGAGCACAAGAAACTCAAATCCGTATAAATCCCTTTCTTGCTTAGCCTCAATGCCTGGGATGTGAGATTTACCAGCAAAATAAGGATAATCCAGAGGGTTTAAAAGACATTTCAGGATTCATCCTTCAGATTGATCGATTTAAGATAACAGTAAATGAAACCCTTGTTTTAGACTTGAGATTATTCCCGTTCATTCGTGGACACAGCCGCTAATCAATCATGCAGTGTGATAGGGGTGAGAGTTACTGGTCCAAGCAAGCCAGATTCTGCAACAGGCCAATCAGAAGCATCAAACTGTTTGTAGTCAATGTTTACATAATTGATATCATAGAACGCACGCCATTTTATCTTACGTCTGTCTAAATCTCTTATTCTATTTGCTGCAATATTGGTGACTTCAATCTCTAACAGATTCTCATTAGATTTTATGTTATCCACAATTACTTCGAATGGTGGCATAAACACTGTCCCCTTATAGGTCCCATTTAAATACACACGTGCACTATTGCAGACCTTGCCTAAGTTAAGTTTCCAGAACCTGTTCGTAAGATTATGTAAATCAAATTTAGTTATGTACTTAGCGGTTCCTGCAAAACTCTCGGTTTCAGGATCATTAAGCTCTGTCCATGAAACCAATCTATCAATTTGTTTCGTGGATGGGAGAATTGGTCCGCCTTGAATAAAATCAATTTTCCATGAACCGGTAATATCTCGGGACGGCCCGGCATCTTTCCAATATTTCCATTTATCTCCAGAGCATTCTTTTGAAGTTAAGACCTTTAAAACAACTGAATGTCCAGCCGGCAAATTAATTAAAACTAACATGTTTGTTAGCGTTTGATTTCGGGTATTGGCAATTCCCACGCAACCAGTTAACGGGTCCATCATTAACACAGACTTACCTTGTACGGTTATTGGCACCCATGCTTCAATATTGGTTTTACTTTTATTCACAATAAAATAATAGTAATCATCATTGAATTTTCTCCTCACAAAATTCAGTTGATGCATAACAACCATTTCTTCAGGCCGCATGCCAATATGCTGCAGGGCATCGACCAGTTCTCCAACTATGATCATCCCATTGCCAGCTGGATATTTGACCATGTCCCCAACCGCGTAGCCATTTTTCAGTTTTGCAAGTAAACGCCTAAAGCTTGCTCGCCTTTCGGCCAAAGAACAAAATCCTGGGACATCATCGGGCAGTTTCGTTTCAAAAATAATTGTAGCACCTGAGTCTGCTAATTTAATTAATCTCTCCAGCGTATTCAATGGCATATAAGTGCATCCTGGTACAACAATGACATCATATTCTGCCCCAGGAGTTATAATTTTTTTATTTTTGAACTCAGCTGCATTCAACTGGCGGTCTGAGATATAGTCAAACGAGTAGCCATTCGTCCATAATAAATTTGCACACCTGCATATTGGTTGGTTTTCGAACCAGGATTTTGCGTGGACAGTTAATTGCTGGACCATTCCGCTGGCATTATGCCAAAAGTCGTAGATTGGCCAGTACAACAAGACCTTGTTATCTGGAACTCCCAACTGCAAAACCGACTGAACTCGCGTAACATAACTATTTAAGGCTGGGACATCATACCAAATAGGATTTCGATCGTTCATTTCAAATGATGCATAAAATTGCCACCCAGGCCATTCAGCATTTTTTGGAGAATAACATGTGCCATGATAAAAAATATGGTTAACCCCACTTAGAAACAGGTCATCTATGAGGGTTTTCATATCGGCCAGTGTACCTGTAAAATGCTCTTTCAGCCAGGTGCCGGTTTCACTAGATGTATATTTCTTGCCCATCACATGAGAAGCTGAAGAGGCAAACTTAGAAATCAGAATGTTTCTGTCGTCTCTGAACATCTCTGTTTCTGGTATGTCCGCTAAAGCATACAAATCCAAAATATTACCTGGTGACCCGTGAGCTTCATTACGGACAATAATATTATGGTCATGGCACCACTTAACCCATAGTGGAAGGGTGTTTTCTATCATCATATCTGACAAAGTTTCCCTATAATCAGACTTAACCCGCGCTACATCGTCAGAGACATTGGTTTTGGAAAAAAGGAGATTTAGTTTACTTTCAAGTTTGTAACCTCTCCTTTTTGCGAATTCACTCAAAAGATCAGGCGACCAGTCCGATCGGTATTCATAAGAATCATGGTATAAGGCTCGAGGGTAGACATTGATTTTTTTTAAAGCATCTTCAAACCACTGTAAATAATTTCGCATTGATTGAAGATAAAAAAGATTAAGCATGTGTCCCTCTCCACCTGGGGCTGCACGTTTAACTCTTTGGCCAGATGGTTTTTGTTCGATTATAAACAATTCTACTGGCTCTAATGTTGTTTGCCATTTCAAAACTCCATTAAGATCTAATGCATCAATTAAATTGGACCAGCCACCATTTTTATCGAACCCAACTATTGCCTGTACTCTGGTTTTGTTAAGTTTTTCTTTTAAACTCTCCCCCGGATTAAGGGTAAATTGTTTTACTACGACAGAAGCATTGGCCTCAGAATCGTTTACAGATGGTCCGCCAAAACACCAGCCAGTACCCATAGTCATATCCACAAACATGTCCAACTTTTTTGATTCATTAATTGTGTAAACCAAAACGTCTAACCATTTATCGCTAAGATATGGAATAAAAGATTTCTCCCAGCCTCTTACTCCATAAATGGGTATTATATGTACACCACCGAAACCTGCCTTAGCGAGAGTTGTAAGCTCTCTGGAGATATTCTCCTTATCAACGGCACTGCCCATCCACCACCAGTATGTTGCAGGCTTTGCTTCTTTTGCAGGTTTTGGCCAATCGAAATCATTTTCAAAACTATTCACTATCTGGTTATCAAATATGTGGAAAATTATTAAAACCAAACCAAACAATATCAACTTTATTGGTCTCATTAATCCGTGAGTTTAAAAAAAACTGACTAATTATTCAATTCTCAATTAACTCGAGGTGCTGAACTTCTGAATATTTCGAGAATAAGCGAGTGTGAATGATCAACTCTTTATCATATAAAAATATGAAGGACGCCGGTTTATTAAGATCTGAGGGAGCCTAAAAAGAATAATTCGTCGGCTGTCGTCGGCTGTTTAATGATTCCAAAAGATTAACATAAAAATTATCGTGCAAAAAATCTTACGGCATCTTTAACAGTCTCAACCAAATAATCAATCTCAGAAAAGGTATTATAAATAGCGAAGCTAGCCCTAACAGCAGCAGGCACTCCCAGTTTTTTCATAAGCGGCTGATTGCAATGGTGTCCTCCACGTAATGCAATTCCCGCCTGGTCTGCAAACGTGACAACATCATGAGCGTGTACATTTGAAACTATAAAACTTACAAGTGCGCCTCGTTCACCAGTTGGTCCCAGGACCTTCACTTCGGGAATTCTTCTAAGCTGATCATAAGCATACATGGCTAGCAATAAGTCATGTTTCTCAATAGTGTTAAGGCCAACGTGGTTAATATAATCTATTGCTTTTGCCAGACCAATGGCACCCTCAATATTAGGCGTGCCAGCTTCAAACTTATAAGGAATATCTGCCCATTCGGCTGTCTCATACGTGACATCAGTGATCATGCCGCCCCCTGTCTGCCAGGGTGGTGTTTGTTCGAGTATATTTCTCCGACCATATAATACACCTATACCAGTTGGCCCAAACATTTTATGTCCTGAAAAGGCCAGAAAATCACATCCGATTTCCTGAACATCAATTTTAGTATGACCTGAAGCTTGAGCGGCATCTATGAGAGTTATTGCTCCCACCTTTCTGGCTTCTGCGCATAAGTACCTGACGTCATTCACCGTGCCAAGTGTGTTAGAGATAAAAGTGGAGGCAAGAATCTTTACTCCGGGAACTAGCAAATCTTTTAAACGGGTTAACTCAAGAGTACCATCATCCTTAACCGGTATGAATTTAATTGCAGCCCCGGTCAATGAAGCAATTCTTTGCCATGGCAATAAATTACTATGATGCTCCATTTCTGTTAAAAGGATTACATCGCCTGACTTTAAGTGCTTAAGCCCGTAACTAAAAGCTACTAAGTTTATCGATTCGGTTGTACCTCCAGTAAAAACGATTTCCTCGGATTCACTGGCGTTTATAAAAGAGGCTACCTTGTTTCTTGCGGCTTCGAACTGTTCAGACGCACGTTGACTGAGTGTGTGACCACTACGATGGACATTACTATTGTCAGATGAGTAAAAGTCCGATATAGCCTCGATCACGCAAGAGGGTTTGTGTGTAGTTGCCGCGTTGTCTAAATAAACCAATTCCCTGTTATTCACCTTTTGAAATAAGGCCGGGAAGTCATTCCTCACAAAAGAAATACGGCAACCAGATTCAGTTGTGTTATTTGAATTATTTACTTTCATACTAAACCTAATTGAAGTTTTGCTGATTCACTCATCATTGACTGGGACCATGGTGGATCCCAAATAAGAGAAATTTGAATGTCAGAAATCTGCGGGATCTCCTGTAACTTAGTTTTGACATTTTCAATGATTGAACCGGCGATTGGACAACCCGGAGAAGTCAATGTCATCTGGATATGAATAGACTTTTTACCCTGGGGTGAATCCTTCAATTCAATCCTGTAAAAGACGCCTAAGTCGTAAAGATTAATTGGGATCTCCGGATCATAGCACTCGCGCAATTTGCTTTTTATCAACGCCTCCAGCTCGAGATTTTTTGTTTCTCCTGTTAATTCTTTTCTCATGAATTATTATTTTTTAAATGTTCAATTTTCTTAATTACAGCCTCCAATATTCGCCATGGTAAAATGGCACACTTTACGCGGACCGGGAAATTATGTACTCCGGCAAATGCTTGCAGCCTGGTCGGTAAACCTTCAGAGGGTTCTCCATTAGTTATGACCTTACTAAAACCATTGATATAATCCTGCGCTGTTTTTATGGATTTGCCCTTAATGACATCAGTCATAACAGATGCAGAAGCCTGAGAAATAGCGCAACCACTTCCGCTAAACGAGATATCAGAAATTATCCTGTCGTCGCACTTGATAAAAAGTTCATATTGATCACCACAGAGCGGATTTGAGCCACGTTCGTAATAATCATACTTGTCTAATTTCCCAAAGTTCCGTGGTTTCCGACTATGCTCCAATATTAGCTCCTGGTATAAATCTCTTAGGTCGTTCATAATTAACAATTAATTCTGAATATTCACCTTTCTGTCATTATCATTAGCAAAAAATTTTTGTATAAGCTTATCATGGAATTTACTGAGCTCAGCTATTAATCCCGGTGAATGAATATCTTCTTTAAGCTGAGTAATAAATGATTCTATTAACATTTGTTTTGCAGCTTTTTCGGCTATGCCCCGAGACCTTAAGTAAAACAACGCATCTGATGATATTTGCCCAACTGTTGCAGCATGTGAACATTTAACGTCATCTGCATTTATCATCAAACGTGGACTTGCATACATGGATGCCTGCGCAGATAACAGTATCGTTCTTACAGTTTGTTTGGATATTGTCTTTTGAGAATTTGGATGAACCTGAATTGTTCCATAGTAATTGCCTCTTGAGTTGTCAGTTAACAGGCTATGAAAAAGTTGATGACTGCTACATTGTGGGGCAATATGTTCAATTAAAGTATGCGCGGAATTATATTCATGATCAAATCCATTTATTAAGCCGTTAATATTAAGAGACGCATTCTCCCCCAAAAGCTTATCACTCACTGAAACAATACTCCCTTTGTAGCGTGCTGAGTTGATATTTAATCTGACGGTACTATTTGAGTTTTGGTTAACAAACAAACTACCTATTTGCCACGACAGGACAGAACCAACTGATATCCTAACGTGCTCAATATTTGAGTGTTCGCCTGCGATTATTTCGGTCACCGGAATTTCAATCACTGGTGCATCGCTAATACTGATATGCTTTTCAATAATACTGATAGAACTCCGGGCCGATACCACGACCAGTAGCCTTGGCAGCACGATAGAGTTTTCTGCTTCAGCTGTAGTCAGAAATACTGCCTCAATCGGCTGCTCAACTTTCTCACCCTCACCAACAAATATAAACGCTCCATCATTGAATAACGCTGTATTAAGTTGCGAAAATGGATTTTCATCCTTTGCTGAATTTAAGCCTAACCAGATTGGCTTCTCATATTGATTTGAGCTAAGGGTTCTCTTTAATGGCAATATTGATAATCCCTGAGTGTTTAAACATTCAGACGATAATTCTGCGTTATAGCAACCATTTACAAAAACTATTCGCAATGCACCACTGGAAGAGTAATCATCTGAGGTTAATTTAATTTTATCACATGTTAAAACACGTGGCTGACTTATTATTTGGGTCTCTAACAATTCGTTAATGCCTGTGTTCTTGTATCTCTCATGCTTAGTTTCTGGTGGAAAAGATTTCAGAAATCTCGCAAAAGCAGATCTACGTCTTTTAAGGAGCCATGGTGGGTCATTCAGCTGACTATTTGTTTCATATGAATGAAATAGATGCAGCCAATTTTGTTTGAAGTGCCTGGTAACGTTAATTGCCTCGTGTCTTAATAAATCTTGCATAAACTTATGTGTTTACAGGTTCAATTTCAGGTTGTAGATCATTGATCAAATAATCATAGCCACGTTTCTCTATTTCCTTTGCGAGTTCCGGCCCGTCGCTTTTGATAATTCGTCCCTTATAAAGTACGTGTACCCTATCAGGCACAACATAATCAAGCAGCCGCTGATAATGAGTAATCACAAGCTGTGCATTTTCTGAAGAGCGTACAGAATTTATAGCGTCTGCTATTACCTTTAATGAATCGATGTCCAGCCCGGAATCCGTTTCATCAAGTATGGCTAAATCTGGGGATAATAGTAATAATTGTAGCATCTCGAGTCGTTTTTTCTCACCTCCGGAAAATCCATAATTAATACTGCGATTTAGCAGATTATCAGATATCCCGAGTTTTGAAGCCTTAGACTTTAAAATCTCTAAAAATTCAAAAGCATCAATCTCTTCAAGATTCCGATACTTGCGTTGTTCATTCAAAGCTGCCTTTAAAAAGTAAGCAGTGTTAACTCCCTGTATTTCGATTGGATATTGGAACGCTAAAAATAAACCTTCTCTCGCACGTTGCTCTGGAGACATCGAGAAAAGATCCTTTCCTTTTAATTTAGCAGTTCCGGAAATGATTGTAAAAGCCGGATACCCAGCAAGTGCATTGGCCAAAGTGCTTTTGCCGGAGCCGTTCGGCCCCATTATTGCATGGAGTTCACCCGAATTTATTTCTATATCTAATCCTTTAAGGATCTTTTTTCCAGCTACTCCAACCTCTAATTTTTCAATTGTTAGGATTTTCATATTTTTTATCTAAAAAGTTTTTTTAACCGACACTGCCATCGAGGCTTACTTCCAAAAGTTTTCTGGCCTCTACTGCAAATTCCATAGGCAATTTATTCAGTACTTCTTTACAGTAACCATTAACTATAAGGTTTACTGCATCCTGTTGAGATAGCCCTCGTTGTTTACAGTAAAATAATTGGTCTTCGCCTATCTTGGTTGTGGATGCTTCATGCTCTACTATTGCAGAAGGATTTCGTATTTGTATATTCGGAAACGTATGAGCTGCACATCTGTCTCCTATTAATAGTGAATCACATTGAGTATAATTCCTTGAATTATGAGCCTGATCATCCACCCGCACAAGACCGCGAAATGTGTTCTGCCCGTGTCCTGCAGAAATACCTTTGGAAATAATTGTACTCCGAGTGTTACGCCCGATATGAATCATCTTCGTGCCGGTATCAGCTTGTTGTCTATTGGCTGTAACCGCTACAGAGAAAAACTCACCTACGGAATCGTTACCAATAAGCACCACGCTCGGATATTTCCATGTTATCGCAGAACCGGTTTCAACCTGAGTCCATGAAATCTTAGAGCCTGCCCCAATGGCAAGCCCACGTTTTGTAACAAAATTGAATATTCCCCCCCTCCCCTCTTCATCACCCGGATACCAGTTTTGAACAGTGGAATATTTAATTTCCGCTCTGTCTAAGGCTACGAGTTCGACAACAGCTGCATGAAGTTGATTTTCATCGCGCATCGGTGCGGTACAGCCTTCTAAGTAACTAACACTGCTGGCTTCATCTGCAATTATTAGCGTTCGTTCAAACTGCCCCGTCCTGGCTGCATTAATTCTAAAATAAGTCGACAATTCAACAGGGCATTTCACCCCCTTAGGTATATAACAAAAAGAACCGTCACTAAAGACAGCCGAGTTTAATGCAGCAAAAAAATTATCTGTGTAAGGCACTACACTACCAAGATAACGCTTTACCAATTCTGGATGCTCTCGGATAGCTTCAGATAACGGACAGAATATTATCCCCAATTTTTCCAATTCTTTTTTAAATGTAGTTGCCACTGATATGCTATCAAAAACAGCATCCACAGCGATGCCAGCCAGCACTGCCTGTTCATTTAATGGTATTCCGAGCTTTTTATATGTTTCCAGAATTTTGGGATCGATATCCTCGGCATTTGACTGAGACGTAGATTTTGATTTCGGAGCTGAGTAATATGAGATGCTCTGGTAGTCAATAGGATCATATTTAATGTTAGCCCAGTGAGGTTCTTTAAGATTCCGCCAGAATTTAAAAGCCTTTAAGCGCCACTGCAAAATAAAATCAGGTTCCTTCTTTTTGTGTGAGATCAATTTTATAATATCTTCATTCAATCCGATCGGGGCCGAATCAGATTCTACATTCGTATAGAACCCGAACTCATACTTTTTAGGCTGATAGAATTTATTTATTACATCGTTCATAACTAATCGGACCTTTTTAGTCCTATTTCCAGTAAAATCGGCTACTAATATGAACTTGTCAAGCTGCACACGCTATTATTTTTACCTTACCCTAATCTCTGAAATCAGCTTCCTAATTAAAGCTATGGGCACTCAAATCATTGCATCTGACAAAGCCTGAAATGAATTATATGATCCGACACCGAATAACAAATTTGATTCCTTGATATTTGCACAGTCATTGTAATTTAAAACAGCACTTCCCCGGGCTTAAAAATGAATCAGCTTGATTAGTAAAATAGTGAGTCATAGTACTCTTTTCATTTTTATTAAATTTCTGGCGTTTAGTTCCTGCCTGAAAATACAGAAAGCTACATGCAATTAATAAACAAGACACACAGCCTGAGCTATAATGTTTTGTCAACAAGAACAAGTAAGCAAAGCATTCACACAGTGCTTGCGTTAGTAGAAGCTATGGCACTGCGATTCGGAGTCTGGGATAAGATCCGCCAGAGCTCATGTTTGGACCCGCGCAAAGACAGGAGTTAAGAGTGGGTGGTGAGGTTATTTCCCAGTCCTGAGAGATGCAAACGGTTGTACAGTTCGATAGCCGGGGAATGGGACGAGAACTGGATGACTGGCAAGAGGTATTGGACATGGAACCGTTATGGGATTGGGAAAGCGAGCGAGGCGCAAATGAAGATGATCTAGCTCCTGTTCATTCGATGGAATCAAAAGCAACAGAAAAATTAGCCGTGGTAAATTAATTTTACAGAAAAATTGTTGCACAACTTTTCAGGCTAAGGAATTAGGACAAAATTAAGTATTGACAGATTTCGCTAATTTGTCACTCTATGTATGGTTTCCAATTTTGGTTATGAAAAAGGTTTTTTCTCTAATATTCAGGATAAAAATAATATCGCTTATTGCATTTATTATATTTCCAGGGCTAAGCCTTAAGGCAGATGACATAACTTTAGTAGGGCAATGGCCAGGATACAAAAGAGGTTTCCCCAAAAAAGTAACAGTATCGGGTCGCTATGCTTATATAGTCGGGGATGGCGGCTTTGAAATAATTGATATAAGCAACCCATTGGAACCAGTAAGATTAGGTGGTTATAATGTTGATGGAGGAGGCCTTGCTATTTCTGGTAACTATTGTTTTATACCTAACGGGAACACAGGCTTGCAAATACTAGACATTAGTAACCCGACAAATCCATCAGTCATTAGAGTATTTGACACCGGCGGTTACGCCGCTGGAGTCGCAGTTTCCGGTAATTACGCATACATAGCAAACTCCAGTTCCGGATTGCAAATTGTTGATATCAGTACACCAACAAACCCCGTAAAAATTAGCAATTATGTTAATGGTAAAGCTAACGGAGTAGCCGTCTCCGGAAATTATGCATATGTGGCTGTACTGCAGGATGGTTTAATTATTTTGGATATTCATGATCCTTCGAATCCAACATTGGCTGCGAAATTTGATACTAGTGGCACCGCTTTAAGTGTAACTATATCCGGAAACTATGCGCTTGTAGCCGATGGCAGTGATGGCATAAAAATTTTAGATATTAGCAACCCCAAAAAACCAATACAAGTTGCCGGATGCGACACGAGTGGTAACGCACGTGAGGTAGTACGATCTGGCAACTATGCATACGTAGCCGACTTTATTGATGGCGTAAAGATTATAGATCTAAGCAACCTATCAAATATTGTCAGCATAGCTAAATACAGGGCAGAAGGTTTTGTAGATGGAGTTGCTATTTCCAGCAACTATTTGTTTGTGGCAGATAGCAGTGCAGGTTTACACATAGTTGACGTAGGAAATCCAGAAAAACCAACAAAGATTAGCATTTATGAGACCAAGGGGAGTGCCCAGAATGTTGTTATTTCAGGTAACTATGCCTATTTGGCAGATAATGATGCAGGGCTTCAAATTATCGACGTCAGCAACCCAAAAAATCCAACAAGAATAGGAAGAGTGACAACCGATGGGAATTTAACAGCTGTGGCTGTCTCAGACCATTTTGCTTATGCATCAGTGTATGGGGACTTCCTTATTTTTGACATCAGCGATCCGTCAAATCCATCAACAGTAGGAAAATATCAAACATCTACAATTGAAGACATATTTATAAAAAACAACTATGCTTTCATAGTCGGTGATTGGATAGGTTTAGAAATTCTTGATATTAGTGACCCACAACATCTTACAAAAGTCGGTGGGTATTTGACCAGCGGGTTTGCTAAAGGGGTCTATGTTTCTGATAACTATGCATATATAACCGACGAGACAGATGGGGTACTGGTGATCGACGTCAGTAAACCGTCTAATCCCAAAAAGGTCAGCGGCCTTGCAGCTGGTTTAGGCGTTGGGGGACTAACTATCTCAGGCAAATATCTATATGTAGCTAATGGTTTAGACGGTCTCTTGATAATAGACGCAAGTGCCCCATTAAATCCAACTATTGTATCCAGTTTTGATACTGCCTATGCAAGAAAAGTCGTAGTCTCAGGAAACCTCGCATATGTAGCTGATGATATTGGTGGTTTGCAAATAATAGATGTGAGCAACCCACAGAGTCCATCAAGAATAGGTAGTTTTAAAACAAGTGATAATGCATTGGGGGTCGCTGTTTCAGGTAATTATATATTCGTAGCTGATAAATCCTGGGGACTGCAAATTTTTGAACTTAATACAATCTCACCAGAATTAACAATTTCAGAAATAAAAAATCTTAACGGCGATAAACTGCAATTAAAATTCAATAGTAACTGTGCTTTGGAGTTATCAACAATAACACTTGAAAGCACCTCAGAATTACCATTAACCAGTGCTATTTGGTATACCGAGGCAAATGCTATTTTATCGAAATTAGACGCTCAAACATTTGAAGTTACAGTACCAATGCTCAATAAACAGAGGTTTTATCGAATTCGACTTTCAAAATAACCTGCCAATTTCACCATTTTTTTGATTTCAGTAAAAATATTATTGGGGTACACCAACAATCATAGGCGTCCTGAATCCGCGATGTTGGTAGATTACATAATAAAGCTATACAACCAGCAGGATTAAATTCACTCGTGTTCATTTGCGTCCTTTGCGTCCTTTGTGTCCATTCGTGGATATTTATGTTCACTCGCATTGGTTTGAAATTTACGATAATCTTCCAGGTAGCACATCAAAACAGCGTTGCTGGAAATTCTCAATTTTGTAACAAAATGATAGCATTCAACTTCAATAGTCGTACATAATGATTGTAAGTAGATATGCAAAGCATAGCACAAGTTTCAGTAATTCGAGTTAGTGACTATGAACCAGATAGAGTACTTGATGGTTTAAGAAATTGTTTAAAACCATTTGGTGGTTTATCCAAATTTGTGCAGCCTGGTAATAGAGTACTGATAAAGCCGAACATACTTGGCGGATTCCACCCTGAACGTGCGGTAACCACTCATCCATCCTTGATACGGGCGATAATAATTCTTGTAAAGGAATTAGGCGGCATCCCATTAATAGGTGATAGTCCGGCAATAGGCACTTTGGAGGATGCGCTTGAGCTATCAGGGATATACGAAATTTTAGAAGAAACAGGGGCACAGTTTATAGATTTCTCAGAGCCTTACACTTATGAGAACAGCTCTAACAAGCTCTTAAAAAAAATAACACTTTCAAGCGCATTAAGGTCAATCGATAAGGTTATAACGGTTCCCAAACTCAAGACCCATGCTCAAATGGCTTTTACAGGGGCATTAAAAAACCAATTCGGATTCGTACCCGGGAGCTTAAAAAGTCAGTGGCATTTCAGGCTTAAGGATCCAGATTGGCTGGCCGCTCTTATATTAGATATTAATAGAATTGTCAAACCAGTTTTGACAATTATGGATGGTATAATAGCTATGGATGGTCCAGGCCCAAGCAGCGGAAACCCCAAACAGTTAGGTTTAATATTGGCCGGGGATGATCCAGTTGCAGTAGATGTAATCGCTTGTAAAATAATAGATTTGAATTGGAGGTATGTACCATTGTTAAGGGTTGCACATGAACAAAAGTTTGGGGCTACAGGGCTTGATAAAATTCAACTGCATGGAGGGAATTTGAATGATTTCATTGTACATGACTTTCAAAACGTGAATCAATTGGTAGATGTATTGCGTTTAGCACCTTTACCGACGAGTGTTTTTAATATTCTGAGAAACACATGGGTTGCTAAGCCACGCATTAATGAAAAGCTTTGCTCTCATTGTAATCGTTGTAAAAATACATGTCCGGTAACTCCTCCGGCTATTGACCCTGCATTAGCGCCTCATTCTCAGGTGGATGATTCTCGATGTATTCGTTGTTATTGTTGTCACGAGGTATGTCCTGAAAAAGCAATTTATTTAAAGGAACATTGGTTAGGGGCTAAGTTACCGTTATCTACAATTTCAGACCTTGGATCCAGACTGATCAGTTTCTTGAAAAATCTAAAACAGCACAAGGTCTCATAATAATTCTAATGTCTACTTTAAAAAACGCTCTGAAGGTGTATCCATTAAATAATTGCAGAAATATGACTTTTAATAGGAGAACAAAATCGTATGATGATGAGAAAAAATTGAGTTTCCATAGGATTTCGTTTTCTATAAGATAAAAGCTTAAAGATGCAATGAGCTTTTTAGATTTAATGCTCAACTGGATTGGAGTCTTGTTATGGTTGAACTGGCGCAGTTCCGCTCCTATAACCCCTTTTCATGCCCCAGCGACAACCTTGCTATCTACACTTAAACCGACTACGACCGAAAACGTGAAAAAAACCTCGTCATTAATTATTCTCATACTTTTGGTATTATTGAGGCCATTTTTGTATCAATACCTTGGGGTATATTATGATTGGGTTCCTTCTTTAAGTTTTGGGCCTGTGGTTTTAAATTTTAGAAGTGATTACCTGAGCCGGATGTTCGTTTACTCCGTATTGGGCTTAGCAAAAACTATGGGAATTATTTATATCTGGGCGCTGTTTCTTTCAGTATTCCCTCCACTTAAAAAAAGCAACGACTTTTTGTCCAGGATTGTGAAGGTCTTATTAGGCGCACTTGACAAATTACCTCTTCTGATCAAGGTAATTCTGCCGTTCTTTGTCGGAGTATTAGTCTGGATAATATTGACCTGGGCATTAGCGTCCTTAGATATAATTCCGAGGGTTACGACTTTTAAGCTTGTTTTTCAGCAAGCAATCTTATTTGGTGTAGAAGTTTATTTGAGCCTGGAATTCTTACTTGTTTTTCTCTTTTTTCTACACCTTTTAAACATGTACGTTTATTTAGGCAATGCGACATTTTGGTGGGTCATAAATTCTATAGCTGAGATTTGCTTAACACCAATTCGGTGGTTACCTTTACAAATTGCAAGATTAGATTTTACACCGGTCGCTGGTATTGCGTTGGTGATTGCTATAAGCGAGTTTGGGTCTTGGCTATTGGCCTGGGTATATCAAAAATTGCCATTAGGATGAGCGTAAGCCCAAATAATTTAAACAAAAACATAATCTTCTGGCGATTATCTCTGCGAGTTTTTTTTATTTATCTCCTATGTATCCTGTTTACAAATGCTTTAAATGCTCAACTACGGTATCCCTGGCGTACATTTAGTTCTTCTGATGGTCTGGCAGAGAATTATTGCTTTTCCTTAGGTATTGGCCGAGACGGAAGCGTATGGATAGTTCATAATGAGAGCACATTTCTGAGTCGGCTAGATGGATATTCTGTCAACAAAATCCCGATGCCATCAGAACGAATTCGTAATATATATCCGGTAAATCGAACTACTGCCTGGGCTGTTTCGCAATCGGGGGTATGGCGTTATCTGGCAAACAACTGGGCGCCTTTTCCTATCAGAGAGATAAAGGAAGAATACCTAAGGCGGCCGTCCCTAAATGTAAAATCCCCACCGATGGTAGTAATGCAAAACAAAGTCTTTGTACTATTGCAGGAACGTCTATTATCATTTGATTGGGTACATGGAGAAACCAAAACTGAACTTGTAGTCACAAACACTCACCTGCATGAATTTATTGATCTTGCTGAAGACAGGGATTCATCCCTGTGGATAACTGGTATTGGCCGGATAGGAAATTTCAAACCAGAGTCAAAACAATGGTCAGAGTTGAATATCAGTGAATCCATGACAAATCTATCAATATCGAGACCGGTGATAGATGAAACCGGCGGCATCACTTTGATAGGCACAGACCCGGATAAACCTGAAAAATCCATATTGTATTTTTCAAAAACTCAAGGGTTCAGATCGATAATAAACATTCCCCACGCGAAATTATGTTGGCGTGATCCCGATGGCTCTTTCTGGTTAATGACTGCTGAAACAATCAAACATTTGAGCGAGCATGGCGAAATAATACCTGATATGACGATGTTTGACGCAGAATACTACAGTGATGCAAAACCTCAGGTCAATGGTGCTTTCTGGTTAGCCACTTCTCAAGGGCTGGCTAGATACACACCTCCGTTGTGGCGAAGATTCACAGGTGGATTAAACTTAACTGGACCGGTCAAATCAATTTTTGAGGATTCTGATGGTTTTCTCTGGTGTCTGACGGATAATTGTATCTGGAGATGGGACCGAACAAATAACCTTACCAAAATAAATCTACCTCTAGACTTTCCCATATTCTCTGCTGAATACCAGTGGTTCACTGAAACCCCTACAAAAACACATATTATTTTAAGCAATAAAGAGGGTGCCTGGTCTATCAATAAAGAAACACTGACTTTTGAAAATATATCGACGATTTCAAATTTACTGTTAAGGCCGCTTTTCGTACTCAAAGACGGTGGCATTCTTTTTCAAAACATCAATTCACAGACCAATCTTGATCTTATTACTTACGATGGAAATGCTTTTTCAAGAATGTTCACTATTAAGATATGGCTCCAAAAACCTATCAATGTTTTTACGGGGGTACAACAACTGGACAACAGTCTAATTTTAGCGACCGAAAATGAGCTATTACACATAACACCAAATGGCAACATAACGACGATCTCTTCTAACCTGCCGATTACGGAGCCTATACAAACCTGCTTACTGCTTCCCAATAATAAATTATGGGTCGCAACTTCACGAAAAATTTTTGAATTTAATGACGGCCAATGGAAAACCGTACGTTCTGGCTTCGATAAAATTCACTCGATTTCATCCTCATTAGATGGCTCTGTTTGGGTTTGTTCAGCAAATGAGATTTCCTGGTATCGTGATGGTATATGGATAAACCACGGTTTTAACGAAGGGCTGTTTGGCGAGCCAATGTACATGGTTTTAAAAGACAGGTCTGGCAAACTCTGGTGTGCTACAAGTAAAGGTTTGTTCCTGTACAACCCTGAAGCAGACAATGATTATCCTATAGCCAAAATAATCATTGATCAGCTCCCGTTGACACCTAAGTTAGATCAGCCATTAATCATTGTTTTCCAAGGTGAAGATAGATGGAAGGCTACACCACCAGAACAACTTTTATTTTCCTGGCACATTGATGAGATGCCATGGACGCCGTTTGCCAGGGTTTCTGTGGCATCATTACAAAACCTGCTACCGGGCACTCATAGGTTTGAAGTTGTTGCTATGGACCGCAACTGGAACCGTCAATTAATTCCAGAAAGTTTAGAATTCACAGTAATCTTGCCATGGTATAGAGAGCCACGTATTATTCTGATAACTGCAATTGGGGTTTTGTCAGCTTTCATTTTGGCTATCATAGCTATCATCAAACACATTCAGCTTAAACGAAGTTACGCCGATATCGAACGTAAAGTGGAGGAACGAACTAAAGAGCTTAAAGAAGCACAAGAGGTTTTATTGCAGACACACAAAATGCGTGCCCTGGGAACAATGGCCGCCGGTATTGCTCACGACTTTAATAATATTCTTTCCATAATCAGAGGATCCGCACAAATTATTGAAAACAACCTCACAGATACCGAAAAAATCAAGAACAGAGTCGACCGCATCAAGACAGTGGTAGATCAGGGCTCAGCTATAGTGCGTGCACTACTCGGTTTCAGCCAAACGCAAGGCGCAGCTATGACTGTCTGCGATGTGCATGAAGTAATAGAATCAGCAATCCAGATTATATCTGACAGATACCTTGATAAAATTAAAACAGTGTTCCAATTTGACGAATCAATTCCCACAGTCCTTGCTAATCCTGACATATTGCAGCAAATGATAATCAATATTTGTATAAACGCTGCAGAGGCAATGCCACAAGGGGGTGTACTAACAATCAGTACCAGTTTGATGTCAAAGCCTCCGGCAAACTCTTATGTGCATCCGGCAGCAGCAGAGCAGTATGTTTATATATCCATTAAAGACACAGGGACTGGAATCCCGGCTGATTATATAAACAGAATATTTGAGCCATTTTTTACCACAAAAGCGTTATCAACAAAACGGGGTACAGGTTTAGGTCTTACAATGGTGTACGAATTTGCTAAAGCCCAAGGTTTCGGATTATCTGTCCAATCAGAGGTAGGCAAAGGCACTGAATTCTTTATCGTGATCCCAAGCAAAAAGATCGAAAAATCTTAGTGTGGCGTCGCGGACTACTTACTAAAAGCGATCCCGTCCATTTCAAACAGTAGTTCAGGACGGCAAATATCCGCAATTACAGAAACAACAGGCAGATTTTTCAATCCGCGCTTATCTGCCTCCTTTACCCAGAAATCAACATCTTCAGGACGCTTAAAAAATATTGTTCCACTAACAAAGTCCGATACGGATGCCTTTAATGGAGCTAATAGCGCTTCTATATTATCAATTGTGGCACTGATTTGCGCAGCGGGGTCATCCGAATACATACTTTTTCCAGATCTATCAATTGCTGCCGTCCCTGAAACCTGGATTTCTGTACACTCGTCATGTTTTATACAAACACCTCGAGAAAAGGCCGCACCATATTTATATGCATCCTTCTGCTTAATATTCGTAAGATGTGTAACTACGGCTGAATTTATATTCGTCGGCCTTATCGCTAATAAATCCATGACACAAGCTGACTCTTTAGAATTCTCCCCCTGTATCCCAGTACTGGCTGGTAGCGGTAATGGCGCACCGTCTGTTTCCTGAGAAGATGTCGGTCTTAATCCAAATGAAGCATATTTTCTATTGCGTACAATATTAAAGGAATTATACCAATCCAGGATTCTGGAAATATAAATCCAGGTACGAACCACATTTTTATAAGAAAACCCAGCTTGTTTTAAAGTCCTGTTTGCTTTTTCGAAAATTAAATCTGCCTGGTTCTCTCTAAACTCCTCCGGAGAATTGCCAATCTGCGAAGAATCCATCAGATTCTGGAGGACAATAAATTGGTTTCCGTTTAACACCCATGTCTTGCCGAGCTTTGTATTAGTCTCGCTATCCGACACCTCCATGATACTACTTTGGAGTCTACTTTCATTTAGGCCCCAAATTTGGATACCTGCAAGGCCTTCTCCCCACAACGGCCTTCCTGCTACAATCGTTAATGGCTGAGTCCGAAATGAGTCTAAACCTGACACGGCATTATCGCGTGCATTTTTAATCGTAGTCTCGGTATCCAAACTACAAAATATCCGCTCGTGGACAGGTATGATATTGTTCCGAGGAATAACAGATAATATCTCCTTATAAATACTGTCTGTGACCCTATCAACATTTGCGATTGGGTTCTTGACGCTCGCATTTATAAACCAAAATAAATCGGCACAAATTGAAACATGAACATCATAATCCTGTCTGGAGATAATTAATCGCTCAACAGTGCTTTTACTGACTGTTGCCTTACCACATTTATTACTGAATTTTGACGACAAACTTTCCATGTAAATTTTCAAATTGTACTGAAATCAATAAAAAGGTCCAGTACCTAAATTCTGAATTATTGTTTTTGTGTCTGGTAATACATCGTTTCAGGAGCAGATTCCTCCATATGTATTTGCTCTTCTCTGGGTGGTCCCTCTTGAACAACCCGCGGCTTAAGCACACGCAATCGCCCGTCAATTGCTTTAGCAAGAGTATTTTCATCTATTCTCACAGGCTCGCTTATAAATTCTGGAACATTGAATGTGTAGAAACATGTTTGATAAAACGATGGGTCTAACTGAGGTAATACAAATGCTTTATGAGATTTCAGAGTACTATCGAAATAACTAATATGCGGTCTGGCAAAAAGACCATCAATCCTTTTACTGCTAAATAAAATCCATCTCCCATTACTTGACCAACAATGCCAGGAGTCACTCTTTTCACTGTTAAGTTCCAGTCGGCGTATCGATCTATTCTGCAAATCCATTATATAAATATCACTATCCGGACGGTATACTGGAAAATTCCCATACTCAGACATACAGAATAACACAAACCTGGAATCCGGAGATACACGCGGCTCGTGAGTGCTCAAATTAAAAGCCTCTGCAGATACAAGTTTTTCAGGCTCACCCCATTTATCTGTTTCAATATCATACGGAATACGCATTAAATCATATTTAACTTCTCTATACCGCTTAATGGGAAGCTTAGGCGCAGCACAATAGTATAAGTACTTGCCATCTGGCGCCCAATTCGGCCAAGTCTCAAGAATCTCTGGCTGTGCCAATGCTGGCGGTACTACAACTGTGTTTGAATCAACCCGGTAAATACCCAGGTTGGATTCAGCATCAAAAACATCCCTGGTCTCACCCACCGTATGATAAAACAGCGAAAGCTTATTTGCTGAGTACGCAATTAGCCTGCCAGAAGGATGCCATGAAATATAACCTGCCGTTCGGTCAACCCGCACTGGCTCATTTGATAAACATAAAATCATAGGATTACCTTTTCGGCTTGTCCTGGTATGAAAAGCGAATTTATCAGTTTTATAGTTTAAAAAAGTATGGCAATTTAAACAGCCATGGTTAAAACTTGTGTTTTGTAAAATAGGCTTCTCTTCAAACGTCTCAAGGCATCTTTGACGGATGCTCATGTTGATGTAAAAATTGTACAGTGGCTTCAGATATCGGTATGCAATCCAACTGTCTATCTTTTCAGGAGCAACAAAATTGGTAATTCTCTCAAACTTGAGCCATTGCCCTGAAAACGCTTCGATTTCTATGAAAATATTAGTGCCTCTGGATTCCTCGAGTAATTTCCGCCATTTCGAGATTGGAATTCGAATATCAGGACCCTTGTTTTCAACCAAAAAACCTGAAGACATTGGAGAACTAAACCTGGTCCGAAATTTGGTTCCATCTTCTTGAATAAGAAAATTCATTGGCGCAATATTGGGTGGAATAGTGACTCCTATGTAATCCGGAAAGATCTTTGGTGGTCTAGTTAGACTAACTTCATCGGCAAATATCAATTGAATGCCTGAAAAAACTAAACAAAAAATTGCATATCTCAATAATTTTCTCATTTCAACAAAATCTTATAAGCGCCCAGATCAGGATTAAAACATTCTCCATAAAGGTAGTAATACCAATACGTGGTACCAAAACCGAATGCCAACGCCGACCTGGCCATATCTAAATTTCCATTATACCTTTTCAAAATCTCAGTAAACTGTTGGAACTTTAATACGGTCTCGTCATTTATTTTAAAATTACCTGGAGTATAGTCATAATGGTTTTCCATATTTTTCCAAACTAATACGGCCTCTTCGACATGCCTGGGCAGCTCGGCTCGTCCAAAGTATCCTACCCGTGGAATTAATCTTGTTACTTCGGTAAGTTTTTTATTTTTCAATAATGTTGCAATATAGTACTCAAATGCCATGCGATTTCCAGGATTAGTTTGCAAAAGTTGAATCAGCAGGGTCTCATCACGAATCCCACTTCCAGCATAATGTATTGCAGATTTAAATTTAATCAACTCTGCCACTTCGGGATCAAGCTCGGTGATACTATTATTTTCTATCATTCGAACCATCCGATTGGCGTAACTCCTGTAAAAAGGATTCAAACTAAGGCGTCTCAGAAAAATTTTAGCAACTTCATGACTTCCTTTAACCAGGTTGATTCTGGCAAGCAGAGTCAGTATTCTAGGCCGTGCGCCTTCCGATTCGAGAGCCTCATGCGCCATGTGCTCAGCAAGATTAGGTTGTCCTAATTCAAACAAATTTTCCGCCAGAGCAGTGCAGACCTCAATCCCCTCGCTGAACTCAGGGAAAAAATCGCGTTCCCGAAAATGCGGATAAGAAAACATATCATCAAGGAGCTTTCCTTCAAAATATAGAGCCCTATGCACTTGAATAATGGATGTACCATTGAATAATTTTAATTTAGAAAACGAATCGAGTACTTTGCCCCATTGGCGATGGGTCCCAAAATAGTCTACTTCAATAAGATATTTGCGATTAAAATCGAAATGCCTATTGGCTATAAACAAACAAAATATGCACAATATAATTACAACTGGAAATCGGATCGTGGGTTTTTCTAATATCTGCAAACGCGCTAATATTTTGTTTTTATTGAAATGTTCATAAAGTTTCAAAGAAATCACACGTGCTATAATAAAAACAGGCACCCAAATCATGAAAAGGTAGGCTATAAAATTATTTGGATTCTTTGATCCTTCATATAACAAAAAATGGTTTCCCTTGACTCTTTCCGAAACACTCCCAAAAATGAAATATCCGAAACAAATAACCAGCACAATAACAGCATTCCAAAACTTCTTTTGCCAGATCTCCGATACTAACACCAGTGTCAGAAAAATCAAAAGGCCACACGGAGAAACCCAAAATATCAATGGAACGAAAAAAAACAAATAAACGAATTTCAAAAAGTCAACTCTGCTAATTAATAAGTAAACACAGCTTAGCAATAATCCCACTATAAGAGTTAACTGAACAAGCATAGGATTGCCAGTATAGTTTAAATGTAAAAGAATCATTGGCGCACAGAATAAGAAGATAAACTCTGTCCAGGTAGCTCGGTCAAATTTACGTAAAATAAAAAGAACCAGCACGCATATTACAATTGACAAAGCCACTTCTAATATTGAGCCGATCCACCCAAAATCAAAGAATTGAATCAAAAACAGCGCTATATATTCTGTGATACCGCCGGGCCTTGAAATATATTCCTTTATAAAGGTTGCATCAAAAAAAAATTCCCCGGCTTGCTGATGATAGATCAGCTCAGGCTTTACAATCTTTTGAAGCCAAAAAAACAATATTAACACCGGTAATAAGCAAGACGCAATCTCCCAAAAACTAACTCCAAAAATCCTGATACTTGGCAATTTATTAGAACCAGCTTTTTGTTTTTTGTTTTCTTGTTTCAAATGTCTGCCAGGGGTTTTCATCTCTTCTTTTAATTGATATAATTGGTTCAGCCTTGGTTTTGCAACCTTAATCTTCGTCCTCAACAAAAAGACCAAATTCTGCCTTATGCCAATGATTTAATAAATTGGCCTTTAATCAATTCACCGATTCCGTTTGACAAATAATATTGATCAAATAGCACAAATCTCACGGATTTGAACACTAAATCCAAAAACTCCAAAATTAATAAAAAGTGTTCTCCGTGCTCCCTCACTTGATAAAACTGAAAAATTAAATATTTAACGCCGAATGCCCCGTGATTTAAGCTCTAGTTTATTAAACCTTATCAGATTCTCCAGGATGCTATGAGTAATTCTTAATCAACAAGCCAAATCTTACCATCAAGGACCTCAATTTTTAACTGATCTAATTTTTCTCCTTCACATGGTCCAGCAATGCAAACACCAGTGTGAGGATCGTACAATGCACCATGATTCTGACATATAATATAAACTTTATCCACTGTAAGAAAATGCTGGTCTCCAAAATCCAATGGCAAAGGCAAATGCTTGCATTGATTTACAAAGGCATAAAGCTTTCCATCAACCTTCACCAAAAAGCCTTCGAGGGTTTCACCATCACGGATAAAATTAAAAGACTTAGCAGTACCTTCAGTAATTTGTTCTTCCAGGGCTATGAATTGCATACTTTTAACTTTTTAATATTTAAGTCTTTGACGATGGTTATTCTAAAAATATATTCACCAGGAAAACATAAATTTAACCATACACTAACTTCAATCCTACTTTTGTAAGTAAAAAATTCTACCTTGCCCAAAAGTAGTGGCTTCTATTGCTACTTATTTAAAATCAACTCCTCTGTCTTCAGCTCAAATGGAGTGTCAATTTGGATTTTTGCTTTATATGTGCCTTTAACACCCGTGGGCTCTCGCCATGAGAGCGCACAATTTCCACCTCACCCATAAGAAAATAAATTTGTCCATGATTTTTTGCCATCTAGCGTAGAAATTATCAATTTTGGAGGAGATAACTCGCCATCGTTCCTATAAAACAAAATCGATCTCGAACATTCATTTGTTAAAACCGTTGTAAAGCTAAAGTCAGAACCATTTTTTACGAATTTCAGATACGCGTAAATAACAATTGGAGTTTCCAACGAATTTGTTCTTTCTTTTTCAACTTTAACTAATCGCTTAATATTGCCGAAATGAGCGATCCATTTGATGCCATTAGCTTCCTTTTCCAGATCAAAATAACTCATATTATAATCTCCAACCGGCAAGGATACCAATCCATCCTCTGGACCTAATAAAAACTGTCCGTTCTCTCCCAGGAAGCAAATCTGCCTTAACTCGTTATTAACTTTTAGGCTACCGATAACAATGTTCGTATCAGGCCAAACTGAAATCCAACTGCCATCGTCAGCTATCTTCAAGTTAAAAACTTTATTGTTTAACCGTAGATATTTCCCAACAACAACTGTTGTCACTTTATTATCATCACCAAAAATCCCAATAGTATCCGGAACGTTTGTTACACAATAAAAATCATTGAATTTTGCGTTGGCGTTTCCATCAATCAGCCTGACTTTTCGTTTTACACCATCAAAATTTACAATCCCTTCATAAATTGAACATGCTGAGAACGAGCAATAACTGTCCTTATAACCACCTTCATAAAAACAAACATTTAGAAAATATGTTATTTCCTTATTGTTGTAATGCAGTTTGACTTTCACAACGCACTCATCCCAATCATAAGACATTATCCTGGGTGTTTCATCATCAAGTCTGTTATCGCCATCACTGTCAAAATAGATCTTTACTGGTCTTGATTTTTCTACGCAAAACCAACGTCCTCCGTTCGTGTCCATAGTTGTTGGCCAGAAACCGTATAGTGCCATGTTTTTAAGCCTTAATGGGGGAACGTTACTGGGACAATTCGGTTTCAAAAAAACCAATATTGATGATCCTTCTCTTTCAAGTTTTTGTGTAAGAAATTGTTTTTCCTGACCGAATAACCAATCTATGGAAAACGCCACAGTAAAAGTAATTATAAGATATAATTGCATCCGTTTACTCATGCGTAGCAATAGTTTAATCAAATTTTTAAATATATTTCAATCAAAAGTTACTAAAAAAATTAATGCTATTAAAGCATTGTTGATATTTAGAATCATCAGATCAGCCAACATCTGTGATGGATTTAGTCTTTAGCTGACCAAGTTCTGACCTTTTTAGAACCCCTATAGGAGTAATATAGGCTGTTATCAGATCCGGTGGCGTTATATCAAATGCCGGGTTTCTTGCTGGACTTCCCGGATTCGCAATACGAATCCTGCGAATCACCCCATCCATATCAAGTCCATTCATATAAAGCACTTCATCGCTATCACGTTCCTCAATCGGAACCAAATCAACAGAATCACATTGCCAATCTATGGTTGAAATGGGTAAAGCCACATAAAATGGTATTGAATGCCTATGAGCAAGAACGGCCTTGGTATATGTTCCGATCTTATTTACAATATGTCCAGTTTTTGCTAAAAGCCTATCACATCCTACAATGACTGCATCTATCTGGCGCTTGCTCATCAAATATCCCGCACAATTGTCTACTATTATCTCATGACTTACCCCCGCCCTGGCAAGTTCCCACGCAGTTAAACTCGCACCCTGACACCGCGGTCGGGTCTCATCGCAAAAAACATATGTTTTCTTTCCAAGTTTTTTTGCTACATAGATAGGGGCAGTAGCACTTCCAATGGCCACAAATGCCAGCGCGCCCGCATTGCAATGCGTGAGAATACGCATCCCATCAAAAAGTAATTCGGCCCCATGCAGTCCTATGTTGTAACATTGCTTGATCTGAGCCTCGGCAAACTCATGTGCTGCAGCCAAAATGCTCTTCTTTTGATCATCTATGGAGTCTTTGGAAATCACTCTTGACATCACAAAATCAATTGCGTTTGCAGGATCCACAGCTGTGGGCCTCGCAGATTTAAGTTGATGCATCGCTTCGAAAATTAGTGATTCGAATGCAGTTTTATCTTCGCCACGAAAAGACAAAGCAGCCTGAGCCATCCCGTATGCTGCTGTTGCTCCAATCGCTCCTGCTCCACGAACAGTCATGTCCTTGACGGCTCGAGCAGTTTCATAAAAATCTTTGGTAAAAACCAACTCATATCTGTATGGCAGTTTCCGCTGGTCGATTAAAACTACCGAATTCCTTGATTCATCAAATCGAACTGTTCGTTCCCATTTATCAATGTCATTTATTGTCTGCATGCTCCTCTAAATTATATCTGCACTTCAAATAATGAAAAGAATACTTTTGATTAGTCTTAGAACCCTCAAACCGTTTCGACTGAATTTCTATTGGATAATATTTCAAAGTTATTTTCTGGAAGTTCGGGATCAACCCTGGCCGTATTTCAGGTCATTCTTTAAGCCGTAAGATTTAATCCCGTTACCCGGACGGCGCGGGGTTAGTACCTAGCACGGATTTTATCGACAGAAATTATGTTAAGAAAAATGACTGCTTTAAAAGATAAACAACTCCGATCTATAACATAAATATGAAACAAGACAGGGCTCAGGTCATTGGAAAATTCTAAATAAATTGCTTTTGTTAAATAGCTTATAGATAAAGTCTTCTTGATATTTTATCATAACTGTTACTTTGTTAAAGTAGTTACAGAATGTAATAAGCTCTTTATTATTCTTTTTGCAATAGTCTTTCTGCCTCCATAATACACGTGATCAAGTCTACTCCCAGTCAAATGTAACCTATTTATAACATAAGATGTCTTAAACATGTAAATTGATTGATGCTAAAGCGAAATAAAAATACAAAAGAATCGAGCTGGCGATCAAGAATAGAGGTTTACTTATTATTTCTATGGGCATGCTGTCTAACTGTTTTTGCGATGCCAACAAGATTAGCTCTTATCGCTGGCGGAAACCAACTATTTAAAACAACTAATGTTTTGTCGTGCCATCTCATTTTCTCAGCAGAATCTTTTGAAGCAATGACACCGATTCAACGCGGGCCAAGGTTTGGGCCTTTTAATTTTCAATCGGCAGCTACTAATATAATTCAGGCAATAAACACAAATGAACAAGTCATAAGACTGAAAAGGAATGGCCCTGCAGCCATGGGTGGAACAGAATATTTCTGGGTAAGCGCTGATGTAGATTTCAATGGTATTATCCTATCAAACATTGCGGTTCGCTATAAAGGTAATAATACATTCATGGAATCGAGGGACACGTTAAAAAAGCCATTTAAGCTAGATCTAAATAAGTTTGTCCGCGGACAGAGCATACTTGGTGTATCCAAGATTAATTTACACAACATGATAGTCGATGCCTCATGCATGAGTGACACTCTTTCTTACATGTTATTCCGGGAAGCCGGTGTCCCTGCGCCTGGAACAGCCTTTGTTAAGGTATATCTCACCGTCAAAACAAATAAATATGATCACCAATATCTAGGCCTTTATTTAATGGTGGAGAATGTAGATGATATGTTCATTGCTTCTCGTTTTGGCACTAAAAAAGGGCTTTTACTTAAACCTGTCACTATGGGCGGCCGCCAATTATTCGATTACTTAGGTGACGACTGGCAAGCGTATCAGCAAATTTATAATCCGACTTCACCGGGCATACCAGAACAATATCAAAGAGTAATCGATTTGGCACGACTCGTCTCCAAGGCAGACAAACAAACCTTTGATAAAATGATTGGAGACTTTATCGATCTTGATGAATTCGCTAGGTTCATGGCCGTAACCGTATACCTATCAAATCTGGATAGCATCCTTGCTATGGGCCAAAATTATTACATGTATTTATCACCTATTTCTGGTAAATTTATTTTTATTCCATGGGACCTAGATCATTCATTCGGTAACTTTCCTATGTTCGGCTCCGAAGAAGAACGGATAAACCTCAGCATTCTTAAACCCTATGCAGGAGAAAATTTATTCCTGAGCAGAATGTTCGAAAACAAAACATTCATTAACCTTTACCTCAAGAGATTCAAAGAGTTTCAATCTACTATATTCTCCACCAATTATATATTTTCCAAAATGAAGGAAATCGCATCTATTATTCGCGATCCAATCGCTATGGAATCACCACAACGCTTAGAAAGATTTGAAGTTGCTCTCTCTGAAAAAACTACTTCCAGAACCAATAACTCTTCACAACCTGGTTTTCCGGGGTTTACCAGAAACAATTACCTTATCAAACAATTCATTTACGCCAGAGCCCAAGCAATAGAAAATCAGTTAACCGGTAAATCAAAAGGCAAGACCCTTTCAAGAGGTGGATTCGGACCTCCCCCAATGGGTGGAGGTGGAAACGCTTTCGACCCTATAGCCATGCTTGCAAACGCAATTGTCGCGCAAGCTGATACCAACAAAGATAAAAAAATTTCAAAAGACGAATTTATGGATTTAGCCAGGCTTTGGTTTGATAAAATTGATTCACAACACAGCGAGCGCATAGACGAACAGACACTCCAGAACCGCATTTCCGAATTAATTCCTTTCGGTCCCCCACAAGGTTTTGGCGGGCCACCTCAAGAAGGGCCCGCGCCAGTACCCATGCCAAGCCAACTGTCTCAGGAACAAATTCCACCTCAAGATTTAAATCAATTTGGACCTCCCCCTATAAACCCTGGATTTAATGGGCCTGACATGCCAGATCAAGTACCACCAGACGCCCCACGTATGAACCAGATGCCACCACCCGAGTCAGAGACCACTCATAATCCCATTAATAATTCACCAGTTGAACAGTCCAATAGCTTCAACACAGCCAGATTACCCCAGCCCAGACCCCAGCCCAGACAACAAAACCGGTTCCAGGGAAGAGGTTTTGGAGGCCCTGGAGTTTTCCTGGTCCCTATGCTGATGCAATTGTTTGATACAGACAAAAATGGTTTTTTAGAGAAACAAGAGTTTTTAGCTGGCTGTGAACGATTGTTCTCATCCTGGGACACTAAAAAAACTGGGTTCTTGACCCAGGACGATTTAGTCTCTGGCTTAAACAAGGATTTAAATCCTTTTAATAGAGGCGGTAGGCCACAAGCATTTTTTGGTGGCCCACGACAGCAATAAAAACCCATGAACACAATAAACCCAATAAAATAAACTAAGAATATGAACCAGAATCTAACAAACATCTTCTGGAGTACTAGTACAACGACTAACCTAAAAGGTTTCGTAATAAACCTGGTTTTGGCCGCTATTCTGGCATTCATACTAAGCCAGATTTACCAGTGGTGCAGTCATTCAATGTCAAACCGCAAACAATTTTCGAGGAACTTCGTTTTGTTAGCCTTAACTACCACCTTGATAATAAGCATAGTCAAATCATCATTAGCTTTGTCGTTGGGCCTGGTTGGGGCTCTATCAATCGTTCGGTTCAGAGCTGCAATCAAAGAGCCAGAAGAATTGGCTTATCTCTTTTTGGCCATCAGTATTGGTTTAGGTTTAGGTGCTGATCAACCAGTCCCAACTTTGGTGGCTTTTCTGGTCATAGCAATGATCATCATTACAACTAAACTAGTAACAAAAGGTAGACAACAACCAAACATGTACCTGACTGTATCCAGTCCCACCAAGACAGGGCTTCAGCCAACCAAAGTCCTCGAATTAATTCAAAGCCTTGGTGGAACAGCATCAGTCAATAGGTTAGAAGATTCACCCCAACAAACACAAGCATCATTTCTGGTGTGTTTCAAAAATGCAGCTCAACTTGAAATTCTTGGTAACCAGCTCAGACAAATGGATCCAGAAATTAACATTACATGGGTTGAAGATCGGGGATTGGGATTATAATTAACTGCTACTGATATAGACCATGACTTTAGAACCCAGATACGAAAAAAAGTTCGTCCTTGAAAATATCCCCATGTCCCAAATAAAAGCTTACGTGTTAAGGCATCCGGCTGGATTCCGTCAAGCTTACCCTGAGCGCACCATTAATAATGTCTACCTTGACTCCCCGGGTCTGGAAAGCTTTTACTCACATGTCAATGGAGCCGCACAACGAACTAAAATCAGAATCCGCTGGTACGGTAATTCTTTCATGTCAAAAATACCGTCTCCTCTGGTAGAAAAAAAATTAAAAGTCGGCCTCATCCATTATAAGCTTAGTCTCCCCGCTTCAACTATCTCTTTAAACCACAATTTCAGAAAAAGTATTACTGATGCAATACTGAATCTGGTCCCCGACAACGCGCTCAAAAATGAATTAGCATCTCTCAACCCTGTGTTATTTAATAGATATCGACGAATGTATTTCATAGATGCCTCTGGGCGAGTCAGATTAACACTGGATTATCAACTCGAATTCCTGAATCTACTCAACTGCCATTTGTTCGACTCACAGTTTACTAAATTCTTAAAGCCATTAACCATCATCGAACTCAAGTTTAAGCCGCAATCACTGGATTATGCATCTGACCTAGCCTCAAAATTTTCTTTTCGGTTATCTAAGTTTTCCAAATACGTGGCCGGTGTGCGGTTAAGTGTTTTTCAGCAAAGTCTCGTATAAAAGCCTCCACCCATGTGCTGAAACTCTTAAACAGGCGTGTCATACTATTAAGCATCAGCCTTCACAGATTAGTTGACCATTGAAATTTCTGTACGACCGTGGCATGTTCTCCTGTAACAGTTGACATATCAGCATGGTGCATCCATCCAGAATAAAACGTTTGAACAACTTACCACCTCAAAAAGGTGATTATGTTCTGTATTGGATGCAACAATCACAACGCATACATTACAATCACGCACTGGAATTTGCAGCATTAAAAGCAAACCTTCTGAAGTTGCCGCTGGTAGTTTGTTTTGGTCTGACAGATAAATTTCCAGAAGCAAACTCCAGACACTACATTTTCATGATCGAAGGTTTGCAAGAATTAGTAAGCGATCTTGAAAAACTTGGTATAAAATTTGTCATCCGCATAGGGTCTCCGGATAACGTTTGTATTGAATTAGCCAAAAAGGCGGCCACAGTTATCTGCGATATGGGCTATCTACGAATACAGCGTATTTGGAGGCAGACTGTGGCAAATAGCGTCAATTGTGAATGCATCATGGTTGAAAGCGATGCCATCGTGCCGGTAGAAGCAGCAAGCCATAAACAAGAGTTCTCAGCGGCAACACTAAGACCGAAAATCAATAAAGCTCTAAATGATTATCTTGCGCCTCAGGAACAGGTTAAATTAAACATACCAGCGAAACACCTTAAGTTTAAATCGCTCGAATTACATGATATTAATAAAATCATTTCCCGTTTAGGGATAGACACTTCAGTACCACGATCAAAAAGGCTTTCCGGCGGTTATTCAAAAGCAAGATCTTTGCTGAATACATTCATTGAAAATAAGCTCTCCAGATATGCTCTTGAGCATTCTGATCCAGCTAAATCTTGCACATCATATCTCAGTCCTTATCTTCACTTTGGTCAGATCTCTCCACTGGAAGTTGCTATAAAAATAATGCAAACCCCGCCAACAGAAAGTCGAAATAAATTCCTCGATCAACTAATTGTAAGGCGAGAACTCGGTATCAACTTTGTATATTACAATCCGAAATACGATAGTATTGAATCGTTGCCTTCATGGGCATATAAATCACTCTCAGAACATGCTTTCGATAAAAGACCAGTAATTTACAATCTCGAACAACTCGAGCAAGGCTTAACCCATGATCCGATTTGGAATGCTGCACAAATTGAGCTAGCCTCCACAGGTTATATGCACAGTTACATGAGAATGTATTGGGCCAAAAAACTCATCGAGTGGACTCCAGATCCCGGAATAGCTTTTTCGACAGCGGTTTATCTAAACAATAAATACTTGCTGGACGGCAGAGACCCTAATAGTTTTGCTGGTATTGCCTGGTGCTTCGGCTTACATGATCGGCCATGGCCAGAGAGAAATATATTTGGCAAAGTCCGATTCATGAGTGAAACAGGCCTTAAACGAAAATTTTGCATGGATAAATACATCGAGTCCGTAAATGCATTTAAAAACAATTCTCAATAGATCACCCTGAGCATTAACTATAATCTGTCTAAAGTGAATCCGATAAAGACCTCTTTGACCTACAAATTATTTTTCAAAATTCCTGTAACATTTTACCCGAATTAAGTGAATATAGAAGTAAAGATTAATCCGTTTTTACGAATTAACCCTAAAAAAACATGAATATGAATACAAAAATAAAATATCTGGTAGCAATAGTGATTGCTGCTATTTCACTTACTCAGGTTTATTCGGGTAAGATTGAAGAAAAACACATCCCAGCAAACGTTGATTTACTGATCCACCTGGATCTTGACCAACTAAGGAACACACAGTTTGGGTCCCTGATTAGCAAGGAACTGATTGATAAAGAAATTGAAAAGCCCCGAACCGAAATTAAAAAAACATTTGATTTCGATTTAGATTGGCACAAGATAAAAGCCATTACCGTGCATGCCTGTTTCTCATCACAGTCCCCAAACCAAGGAGCATTGCTAATTTACGCAAACCAGGATATGGTGAAAAACTTTTTAAGCACCTTACAAACCCATGCAAAAAACAGTGATACATATGGGGGCGCAATAAAAGCAGTATCAACTAACCCAGTACCTATATTCGAAATTGGCCAGGACTTGAGAGCCGCGATAGCCAAAGACAATCTCATAGTACTCAGTAAATCCAAAAATTACTTAGATCAATCCCTCGATGTTATACTAGGAAAAAATCCTGGCCTAAGTGAAAATGCAAAATACAACCAGTACCAGGAATTCATTGCTCCAGACATAGCCGGTCCCATCTTCTTCGTTGCCGGTGTTAAAGGTTTGTCGTCAGACGTTCCGTTACCACCACAAGCAATGATACTAAAAAACGCTGAAGCTGCAGTGGTTGCTTTTGGAGAATCAAAGAGTAATGTTTTTATGCATTTGACAGTAGAAGCTTCTTCTTATGATACACTGCAAAATATCCAACAAGTTCTGCAAGGTATTATTGCATTGGGCACATTAACTGGAACAAACAATGCCGATTTTTATTCATTGGCTAAAGCTGCTTCAATTAAAACTATTGATAACAATGTTTTAACCCTGACAACGGAAATGGCCTCAGATAAACTTGCAAACAAAGTCATCGAAGATCATAATAAAAAGAAAGCACAAAAAGAAAACAAATGATATTCAATCCTATAAATGGATAACATTCTTGTTTTGCCAGAAAAAATAATAACAACCGATTCTTCAGAAGAATTGATTGAACTAGCTAAGTCGGGCCGATCAGATGCGTTTGATCGGCTCGTCAATATTTATTCGGCTCAAATCTACAATTATATCCTTAGAATGGTCAATAATGTTCACGATGCAGAAGATCTTACCCAAATAACTTTCATAAAGGCCTGGGATGGACTCAAAGACTTTAAAAAAGATCACTCATTTTTACCATGGTTGTTTGTCATTGCCAGACGAACAGTATTGAACCATTTACGATCGCATAAACACCAAGTTTCGCAAATAACTCAGGATCAAATAGAACATATTGCAGAGACACAAGTCACAAACCTCTATCAAAGTGAACAAATTGATCATGTCTGGAACTGTGCCAGATCACTCCCTAAAAAGTACTTCGAGGTCCTCTGGCTCAAATATGCTGAGGGCTTTTCTACCAGTGAAATTTCAAAAATCACCGGCATAGGTAATATCCATGTCCGAGTCCTTCTATACAGAGCAAGATGCTTGTTAATTAAAAAACTTAAAAAATTTCAAGCCTATGAAACTTTGTAAATTAATAGAGATTTTAGCTAACTGGACCGAAAACCCTGAGCAACTATCCCACGGGCTGTTCGCAAAGCATATAGAAAAGTGTGCCGTTTGCTCAAATTTTATTAAAACCCGCATTGTCACGGACAACCTTCTGGCCTCGGCATTCCAGAATAAAAAAGCCAGCTACCAGTCTTTTACCTTGGATAAAGCCCAACAAGCCATTGCGCAAGACCCTGGTTATCCTGATTCAGCCGCGAACTCAACGCACATATTCTACTGGCCGTTGCCTAAACTAGCCTCGGTTACCATCATAGCTGCCTTGATTTTCATCTCCTGCTTCTTAATCCTGGACAGATCGTTTTTACGCCAATCAAATGACGGAGAAAAATTACTTACAACTTTAACAGAGCTTAGCCTGTCACTAAATGCTATCATCCAAACTTGTAACAACGTGTTAGATAACCCATTACAAAAAGAAATTGAACTAGGATTGCTCGACACTCAAACTGCTGTAGCTGCGGTCAAAAAAGCCATCCTTGACACTCAGTTACCTATGAATCTGCTGGCTAACCTGCCTGAAAAACAGCAAACACACCAGCAGGATAAATAAGGCCCTTCTGACTAACCACAGTAGTACAGAAGCGGTATTGTAACTGTGGCGGCAGAACTCCTTGTCGTCACTCCGCAAAATAAACTCGTGAAATATTTTTTGTAACCTTTTTGCTCTCAGTCGATCAAACATGGATAAAAGTTACAAACTTGAAATGGAGAAAATGACGATGATAACAAAAGTAAATAAAAATACATTCGAAAATGAAGTAACAAATGCAGGCACTCCCGTGTTGGTAGACTTTTTTGCCAACTGGTGCGGGCCATGTAAAATGCTTTCACCCGTATTGGAAGAGATAGCCACTAAATTTGATAAAAAGGTCAAAATCGTAAAAGTAGATGTGGATGAATCACCCGAGCTAGCTATGCGCTACGGTATCAGTGCAGTACCTACGTTGATATTGTTCAAAGGCACACTGGTACTTGAACAATTAATGGGTTATCACACGGCAAAAGATCTCGAGCACATCCTATCGAAATACGCAAATGATTCACAAGCGCAACCGTCTAAGCCTAAACCATCATGCGGTTGTTGTTGTGGAAATTAGATTATCGCCTGTGACATTAAAACTATGATGCGCTATGTTTTGAGTGCTACGATTGGCGGGATTGCCGGTTACTTATGGTATAAACTTGTAGGCTGTTCAACCGGAGCCTGCCCAATTTCCAGCAACCCATGGGTTAGCACTATCTACGGAATAATCCTGGGATTACTGGTTGGTGGCCTTTAAATGCCAAACATAATTAAACCCTGAACCTCAACAAACAATGGTTCAGGGTTTATTTTTTTTGCATAAATTCACCTTTGATTCATCAAACTGGCTGCCTCCTCCCCCATTCATCAATCAGTTTTTATAAGCGTATCCTTACGAACCCAACGCTATTCTTCTCGTGCCATTTCTTGACTAACAAACGCATTGTAAAATTCATTCGGACGTTTAATCTTAATAACTATGTTTATCAAAAGATTAGTTAGTTTGATTTTCATAACCGCTATGAGTACAACACCATTTATCATTTCGGCAGATCAACCAAAATTGGCTTTATCAGAAATTCAGAGAAAAGCTGAAAAGTTTAACGTAATTATCAAAGTCCCTGAATTTGAACAAAAACCAGAAGATATTTTTCTTTTGGTTACAAACACGATTAATAACGCCAACACCGGTTTAGAAATTATATGTAAACGGGTGACCAATGAAATCACTTTTGAAAATACTGTTCAGGAACTTGATCATGTGCTTTACGAGCCAAAAGTAGTTGCTAACAAACTTTTTTTAATGAAAGAAACCAGTAAAATCCCGCAGATACGCCAGGCAGCAACTGACGCCATTAAACTACTTCAGGACTGGTTTGTTACTATCGACTATAGAGAAGACCTTTACAAGGCCGTCAAAGCAGTAGTCGACTCTAAGCCAAAATTAGCTGGTGAAGACGCTAAATTGCTGGAAGAGACGTATCGGGATTTCTTACGGGCTGGAATGCATTTACCTCAGAAAGAAAGGTCGGAAATTGAACAGCTTCGCAAGGATCTGGCAAAATTATGTACAGACTTTGACTCAAACATTAGCTCGGAAAAATGTCCCATTACTTTTTCAAAAGAAGAACTCATCGGTGTCCCGGAATCATTCTTAAATCAGGAAGATATCAAAACTGGAAAAGATGAATATACAATTTATGCCAATATCACCTGGCATTTCACCGTGATAATGGAAAATGCTAAGAATGAGGAAACCAGAAAACGTCTCCAAATAGCCAGATTTAATCTGGCAAAAGAAAAAAATGCCATGCTGCTTCAAAAAATTGTAGAGTTACGTGATCTCATAGCAACAAAGCTTGGATACAAATCATGGGCAGATTACGTAATTGAACCATACATGGCTAAAACATCTTCTGCTGCTATCAAATTTCTTCAAGACCTAAAAGAAGGCCTACAACCCGGCTTCGATCGAGAGCTTGCAGCATTCAGGGAACTCAAAGTTTCTGAGACCGGCAACACAAATGCAACAATCAACATCTGGGATTGGCGTTATTACTCCAACAAACTAAAACAGGATAAATACAAAATCGACACCGAAGCCTTACGCGCGTATTTCCAATGTGATCAGGTATTAAATGGCATGTTTAGAATATTTGAAAAAGTATTCAATCTCAAAATCCAGGAAATTGAACCACCATGGAAATGGTCAGATGACCTTAGACTTTGTGCTATTTCTGATGCAACTTCAGAAAAACCCCTTGGATTAATGTACCTGGATCTTTACCCGCGCGACGGCAAATACAATCATTTTGCACAATTTTCAATCATTGAAGGCAAACTGATGCCCTCCGGATATTATCAACGGCCAACTGTCGCACTTGTCTGCAATTTTCCACCGCACTCTGCCGAACACCCGTCTCTACTCTCACATCAAGAAGTAGTAACTCTTTTTCACGAGTTTGGTCACGCTTTACATTCTATATTAACAACAGCCAGATACTCACGTTTCTCCGGCACAAGTGTAGCAAGAGATTTCGTGGAGGTGCCGTCGCAAGTCCTCGAAAATTGGGCATGGGATAAATCAGTGCTCGATACCTTTGCGAGGGACTATCGAGATCCTTCTAAAAAAATACCTGCTGAAGTCCTGGACCAATTAAAAAAATCCAAACAATGCGGAATAGCCACATTCTATCGGCGTCAGTTAGCCTTTGGGTTACTTGATTTAAACCTTCACACACAAGTTAAATATGCTAAGGGCCCTGACTGCGTAGATCTGTCTAATCGTATTATTTCAGAAACATTCTTGCCTGTACCACCATCAACAGCTTTTGTAGCGTACTTCGGCCATCTAACCGGTTACGATGCTGGTTATTACGGATACGCGTGGGCTGAAGCTTTGGCTGCAGACCTGGCAACAGTATTTGAAAATTCCAAAGAGGGTTTTATGGATACAAATACAGGATCAAAACTCAGGAATTTGATCTTTGCCCCGGGCGGTTCAGTAGATCCAAATCAGTTGGTAGAAAACTTTCTCGGTAGAAAACCTTCACAAAAACCATTCTTAAAAACTCTGGGTATAGAGTCAGATCTTAAAAAATGAAGTTAAGCCAGTCTAACATTTTTGACACCAGTTCTGAATTCGGAGTTCCCGCGCTTGGCCGTCAAGCAGCATTATATATCCATATCCCATTTTGTATCAGAAAATGTCCATATTGCTCCTTTTATTCCATTCCATATAACCAGACACTTGCAGATAGACTGATTTCAGCAATTATTCAGGAATTAAACAATAAAACCGTCAATATTGAAATAACTACCATATTTATAGGCGGCGGCACACCCACCATCTTACCCATCAGAAAAATGGAAGCATTATTAAAAGCCATAAATAATCTAGGCGCCACACACTCGCGGGAAATCTCAATAGAAGCCAACCCAGCTACTATTACGCCAGATTACGCTAAACTGCTCAAAGATCTCGGAGTAACCAGAGTATCCTTAGGCGTCCAAAGTTTAAATGACAGAATCCTCAAAATCCTTGGCAGACCTCATAATTCAAAAGCTGCAATTGAATCCTTTGATATACTCCGTAAAGCAGGCTTCGATAACATTAATATCGATCTAATTTACGGAGTGCCTTACCAATCATTAAACGATTGGAGTTTTACATTAGCCCAGACCTTTTCTCTAAAACCTGATCATCTTTCGTGTTACGAACTTACAATTGAGGAGGATTCAGCGTTTATGAAGTTATTTCCAAAGGCTGCTGAAACAGATGAGGAAACTTCTCTGGCCATGTACAACTACTTAAGGGATAACGTCTCGAAAGCGGACCTTGTGCAATACGAAATATCAAATTTTGCTTCCAGACGGTTTGGACAAAAGAATGATATTCCCTTACTTGCTTGCTCTCATAACATTAACTACTGGCGCGGTGGCCAATACATTGGTATAGGCCCCAGCGCCACTAGTTATCTGAATAATGACCGATTCCAAAACATTAAAGATGTTATCCAGTATTGTGAATGTGTGGAAAAAAACCGAGACCCAACCACAGAACACGATATTCTTACACCCATTGAACGCGCCGGCGAGATTGCAGGATTCGGCTTACGCGTTTTAGCGGGTTGGCCTTTTGCTTTGTTTAAAATTGTCACCGGATTTGATTTGTTAAGCACATGGGCTAAAGAAATTGAAAATCTAATAAAAAAGGGGTTGATTATAAAAAAAGCCTGTGGGCTACAACTATCATCGAAAGGAATAATTTTCGCCGATGAAGTAGCCAAAGAATTTTTAAAAATTAAAACGTCATAGAGCACATGAAAATATTTATCACTGGCTCATCTGGTTTCATCGGAAAAGCCGTTGTTGATCAACTAGTCAAACAAAACTATGAAGTCATTGCAGCAATTCGTGCAGCATCATCAAAAAAACTCCCCGCGCAAAAACCTGATAATGTAACCTATGTAAATGTAGATCTTTACGACGTACAATCCATAATCAGAGCTTGCAATGAATCTGACGCAATAATCCATCTGGTAGGAATCATAAGTGAAGCCGGTAGCCAGACATTTCAAAAAGTACATGTGGAGATCACTAAAAATATCGTCAGCGCCGCCAAAGCATGTAAAATAAAACGGCTTTTGCACATGAGTGCATTGGGCACACGTGCAAACGCACCTTCCAGGTACCATCAAAGCAAGTACGAGGCTGAAGAATTGATCAGAAACAGTACGCTGGAATATACCATCTTTCGACCATCTATTGTGTATGGTCCTGGTGATAAATTTATAAATCTGTTTGCTAAATTGGCTAAACTATCACCCGTGATCATAATACCCGGAAACGGTAAAGCCCGACTCCAGCCTATAAAGGTCGAACTGGTAGCTCAAGCATTCGTAAATGCTTTGACTGAATCAAAAGCTTCTTTTAAAACTTTCGAACTTGTCGGACCTGAAGTCTTTTCACTCAATGAGATCATTCAACTCATCCTTAAAGCGATCAACCGTAAAAGAATCGTAGTTCACTTGCCTGAATTTTTAGCATTCTGGATGGCAAGGTCTTTTGAAATAATATTTCCACGAATCTTCAGTAAACCGCCTCCCCTTAACACAGACCAACTTCTGATGCTGGCAGAAGACAATACCGGAGATCCAACCCCAGCAAATAATATTCTAAGATTAATACAACCAGGCTCATTTTATAATGAAATAAGAAATCAGCTTGGTTTGTCAGCATATTGATCGGCTTATCAAGATCGGCTTTCCGGGAGCGTACCACCCAATACAATAACCTGTCTTAATTTAGACGGAGCCTGTGAAGGATAGCGTTTTACAATATTATCACTTGTTTTGACCTCAATGAAATACTCAAAATCACGATTTTTAATTTGGTCTTCTGGAATAGAAAGGAAAAACACACCCCTGACTCTATGACTAAATGAGAGCGAAACAAAGTCCTTAGCTCCTAAAGGCCGCCAATAAAGTTTACAACTTTGAATTGGTGTCTCAGACATTACAACGAGTTCGATGTTTAATGCTTCATTACCAAACAATAGCGTACGCCTTGTGGGGACAATGACTCGTAATTGGCCTCTGTAGTCGTGAGACATTTTTGCTTCTTGTGGTAATCTTTGACCGAGGATCCGTTCCAGTTCTAACTCTGGTTTTTCAAACAATGATGGCAAAATATGCTGTTCCCAATTTGCTATGGTCCCCAATTCTCCACGGGTCGTTATTACATTGAACAAATTACTGTATAGTAATGAAACCTCCTGAACCATCATTATCCGCAACGGTAAGCACTTGTGGGTCACGAGACTTTTCTTTAAATTATCAGACTCTTGTTTTTCCGCCTCCTTTATCTTTTCATTGAGTTCATGCCATAAACAACGCAAACGTGCCATCCTGCGCATATATTGAAAGGTATTATCCCAATAATCAAAGCGCTCCTTAGATTCGTTGCCTTTGATCTTGTCACGCAACCTGGAAAATTCTTCAACAAAAGAATATTCCTTAACCACTTCATTCCATGGACGCGAATCAGGTTTAATACCTCCCGGGCCATCCACCCAGTCAGATGGCCTTGGTAATCTTCCGTCGATCATGGAAAATATCTGGGCTGCTTGAGTGGCTATCTCAGGACCGAACTGGTTCAAAGCCCAATCTTTGTAAAAATCAATCACTGGCGGATACTTATCCAAATCATTATTCAGTTTAGGTAGGTCAGCCTCATATCCTGAGACAGCCGGACCACCACAATTAATCTTTCTTTCAGTACTATTGTTTTTCAGAACAATACCAGCAATACATGGAAATTCTATCTCCGGAATAAAATCAACAGATAACCATCCACTGTTGTTTACAAGAACATTTGTCACCTCAATATCTAGAGCATGATTTGCACCCACCCTGTCAAAAATATCCAAACTCTGAGCCACTGGTTTATCCTGCACAGAAACTCCAAAGACCCGCTTTCGCGGTTCTTTATAAAACGGTTCACAAAATTTCAGAATTACTGTGTAATTACCAGGGGCAACTTTGATCTTGTATCCCTTAAGATCATAACGCACGGTTCGGTATACTTGAGGGACGTCAGCCCCTTGTATATCAGCATTGGGAAATTCTGCGACATTTCCTCCAATCACACCTTCTTTTTCAATTAAGGTTTGGACTCTTTCTTCTGACCAACCACTTTGGTCCCATGCAGCCCTGGCAAGTGCAGAAATAGTCGGCCCAATAATCTTGGTCCGCCAATGAATCCCAATCAATCCGTCACACCCATATCTTTTCGCATCAGCTGCATCTCTTCTCATCCTTCCCGCCCAAAGCTGTGGAGACGTTAATGCGGGGTCATCTTCAAGCCATGGAATAGCCCATTTTGAGCGCCCCACAACATTACTAAACGCCGGATCAACCGGCGTAAAACCAACCTGTCTATTTATACAACTTAAGATGATGTCTTTTGGAAGCACTTTATCAAATAATGCCCTATTTTGCTGCGGGCCCAAAACCCAACCGCAAGTTGCCAGTCTAAACGGAGTTTTAACAGCCTCTGCAGCCTTTATGGCGATATTCAAATCATTAATTGTTTTACGCACTTGCTCGTCTGTTGTCCCTTCCCAGGTCCATCCTTCCGGAGTCCAAAACCAATAGTAATCAAGCGGGTGTGTCATCATAATCCTTTGAAACATACCTTTATAAATTTCAAGGATAGTTTCCTGTGAGTCAGGGTCTTTGCCTGATTCTTTTAATCTCTTTTTTACAGCTTCTGGTACAACAAGAGGAGTTTCAGTCCCAATGCATGTCCTCACCGACAATTGTCGTGCAAAACCAAACACATCCCGAAACATAGTCCCCGTCCTCCTGAATAATTCACAAGCATCTTGTTGAGTATTAGGTTCAGGACACATCCCCCGCATAATCTCGCAAGAATAATCATCTCTATCAAACAACAATGATGCGCCAAAGTTGAAATTGCTCGTGTTCTTTTTTGAATACCCCCAATTCCCACGGATAGTGTTTTGAAAACTAGCCGGGTACGCAAACTTCACCGCACAATTATCACCTATATCCTCAGGCAGACCGATCCAAACTGTCGGCTCAGCATTGGGCCTGGCCTCCGGATATGTGTGAAGGCCTATAAAATTCATTTTTAATTTTATTAACTGACCCAGTACTGCCTTATAATCGTCAGCATTCCACCAATCCGGGCCCTCCGGAAAATCATGAAACGGCTGTATCCCACGAATCTGGAATAATGGTCGGCATATCTCTCTTGGAGCAGGAAACTTTTCTAACTGATAATCTGGCACAGAATCATCATCCAGATAAAACCTAATACCCAGTAACTCGCCAAATCGTACAGCGCCATAAACAGTGCTAATTGGCGTGGCACCACAAATTACAATGGTTGGCACATCCGTATTTCCTTCGATAGTCCATAGCAGAAAATCATCACCCTTAAGGCTATAAATCTTCTGCATCACATCCCCGTCAAAAGGAATTTTCAAATTATTGATATTCGTTGCTGCTGAAATAATGATCATGGAACTTTTTTCGGATATGCGCCCTCTCCACGGCTGAACAATATCATACAAAGACCCTGTCCGTTGATATATAAAAAGCCGGGTCAAGCGAGCGGCCAACTGCTCAACAGGTGACGCTTTTTCAGGCAATATAATCGTCCTTCGTACAATATCACCATAATCCACCCACGTAATACAACAAAGTACTACGAGCCAGGTGATCTTCCATTTTAAACTAAATAATCTCATAACCGGATTAACGTTGTTATTGTTTAGTGTCTATGTTTCATTTCATCTATTAGTTTGAACCTTTAACTGATCCCTGCGTCCAGCAGCATAAACCTCAAACGTGTATCGGATTTTCATCGCGTACTTTTCTAAATGATTTAAGTTTCTCTTCTTCATCACCCTCAGCTTTAGCAGGGTCCTGCAAGCCCCAATGATGGCGGTTTACCTGGACGGGAAACATCGGACCTTCTTTATCTGCGTTGTCGCAAACAGTAATAACTGTCTCAATTTTTTGCCCAGGAATTCCTGTATACTTTTTGACCTGTTATTTGAGATATCGATCCCTATTTCTTTCATTACTTTTATTACAAGCGGGTACACATACCCGGCAGGAGCAGATCCTGCACTCTCAACATCTAATATATCACCGGCAGCCGCACGCAAAATACCACCGGCCATCTGATTTCTGCACGAGTTGCCAGTACAAAGAATAAGGACTATTGGTTTCATTTGATTAATCGTTCGAGTTAATTCTTTTTTAGTTATACTAACGATCTTTTTCTCTTTTTCAAATAAATCTGTTTAATGAAAAACTACTAATTCAATCTCACCCGACTCCGTAAGCTCTTTGAATATTTTGCAAATTTTGGTGAATTCCCAATTTTACCTGAAAATAGAAAAAAATGTTTGCAACATACGTTAACTTGAGGGACTGCTTCCACGCAGTCTATGGATCGGGGTAGAACACGCCCCGTCCAAATTAGGGTTCACGAAGAGTTCGGCTTGCCAAAGCCCAACCACTAAGGATTGAAATATTCTTCGACAAAGAATAAACCCAATTTTTTGGAGTTTCACCAACTAAAGCTTATTAATTTGACGTTTTCAAATGCTCAGTCTAAATGGAGACATGAGCTTTATAAAAACTATCATTATATGCCTGATAATCTTAATTATTGCGAACCCGAATAGGGCATATACCCAAAGTTTAAATGTCAAAGATCATGGCGCAATAGCCGATGGTAAAACAGATTGCACCGCCATATTTCAAAAGGCACTAAACGAAGCCGGCAGGGCTGGTGGCGGGGTTGTTGAAGTCCCAGCAGGTAAGTACCGAATTAATGGGCACATTAGAATCCCTGCAAACGTAACTTTAAAAGGCGTGTTCACGGTTCCACCTACTGCCAGGATTGGTAATTTTGAATTTCATAAAGGGTCGGTTTTGCTGACAGATGCTGATAGAGGCAATGAAAACGGCGAACCCTTTATCAGATTAGACGGTAATAATGCCTGTATTTCCGGGCTTGCAATTGTGTACCCTGAGTGGAATCAAACAAACGTGCCCCCAGTACCTTATCCGCCATGCGTGTTTTCTCAGGATACATGTAATGTAGGCATTCAGGATTGTTTGTTGTTAAACCCATATGAAGGAATCCGGCTTATCCGTGCTCACAGACACGTCATTCGCAATGTAAATGGTTATCCGATCAAACGAGGTTTGTATGTCGATGAATGTTATGATATTGGCAGGATTGAAAATGTTCATTTCTGGCCGTTTGGCGTTAATTATGATGCTGAAAACCCTTACTGTAAATGGATTAATCTAAATGGTATTGCATTCGAATTTGCCAGAACTGACTGGCAATATGTACTGAATACATTTTGTTTTGGTTATGGTATAGGATATAAATTCTCAAGCTCAGCTCACGGAAGTGCTAATGGTAACTTTGTTGGACTAGGCGCAGACTCATGCCAAAAAGCCGTGCTCATAGAACAAGCTCAACCACCAGGTTTGCTGTTCCTCAACGGAGAATTCGTCGGAAGATGGAATAGTTCAAACTCTGTCTGTATGGAAATCAGTACTAACGTGATTGGCAAAGTTAGTTTGGCTAATTGCTCATTTTGGGGGCCTATTGACAAATGTGTGTGGATGCGCAGCCCATCAGGCCAATTCACTGCAAATGCTTGTAACTTTGTACAGTGGGATATTTCGAATATAGGCTCTCCGGCTATCCAATTGGATGCAGGCAAGGCCATTATTCAAGGTTGTACCTTTGGCCAAGATAAATTACATATCATGGTAGAAACAAATTTTAAATCCGCGATCATCATTGGTAATCAAGCCACAGCCGGACTGCGCGTTCAAAATAATGCAGGCAAAAATACCATATTATCACTCAATGAAGAAGACTCCATTCAATGGTCAGATCTCGCTAAAGCTAATTATAAATTAATCATCGGTATGGACGGAGACAGCCGGTACCTCATCAACTGGCATGACCCCGAACATAGCGACTCTGATTTTCGCTGGACAACCGACTCATCAAAACTTGTCCTGCCTGTAAACCCAAAAATGCCATATAAAATCGCTATCAGAGCACGTGTGCCAGCCCAGGCTGTATCCCTGAGCTCAGGAATCTATGTAAACAATAAAATGATCACCGCCATCTCCAACGGCATTACATCTTTTTACCTCCCCCCAGTTAAAACAAATAAAATCGTTCTTGAATTAAAAAGTAATCCCTGGATTCCTCAAAAAATAAGTCCAACGTCTAAAGATCCAAGAAAGTTAGGCATCCAGGTTTTTGAAGTTTCTCTGAGTGGCCCAGTAAAAACTAATAAAGTCTTCCTCGCAAATACTGGCCAATGGTTAACCCAATAAACTCACAAACTCATAAACCCATAAACACACAAATTTGCTTGTGCAAAAATCACAGGGCAACAAGATATCCACAAAAGCTTTATGTGTACCACATGAAAATAAAAGACAGTAAAATGAAACGACTAGGAACAACTCCCGCCCCGTTGTCTCTCGTCAGCGCTAGCTCTGGACAGACCAAGATCACACATGAATAATTAGCAGAGTCGTGTATGGCCGCCAGGCAATAAGTCGAGTAATTAATTTGCCACCTCAACGAGATAATGCCCAAAGCAGTAAGCAGCAGCTGTGCGCTCCGCAGCGGCCACAAGAGGTGACAATACATAAGGCAATTTAGAGCTGGTGGCCGTCACAAATCCGACAACCAATGGTATTTACATCATCCGGATCACACAAGGGGACGTTTGACCAACAACCTTTCATAGTGCGATTCGATTGTCATCAGTAGCATTATACCGCAACCACAGCCACCTCTATGCATTACAGACTTTGCCATGATCGGTGCAAACAAGCTGGTGTTGAGTTGGGATGCAATGGTCGAATAGAACTATCTGGTCCAGTAGTATTTGAAAAATCTGGAAGGGTCAGGCTGGGTCAACATCGGCGGAGCAGTCAACGCGGCGCGGATGAACGTGGAGGTGACACTACCATATGATGTACAAGAGGTGCTACGGTTCTTTCTGGTAATTGATGACCATGAAAAGTTTGCAAAGAACAGCCTGCCACCTTTTTGAGATTGACTCAACGATGGGTATCACTACCGGTCTCAAAAACAACAGGGGAGAACCGTGTCTTAGCATTCCTGGAGTAGATTGTGAAAACGTTCCTGGATTAGCTTGTGGAGTGCGTTTTGATCGGGCCAAAGCAAACGTTAGCAGATCGGCATTAGTGCGGACGAGCAACTATTTTAGCATTGTGCGTGGCTTCTTGGTTGCATCAATCCATAGCCTGGCAAGACCCGCCTATGCAGGAGTCAAGTTTTGGACTAATGGAGAGACACAATACGATTGGATTCTCTTTAAGAATTGGGACTTTCCTAATGTCGGGAAGTTCTTAGCCGGGCTTACGAGACACGGCTTGGGGTGCCAATCATTGATGGTTCAGGACCGGAGATTTCAATATGGACGCTGATGGTAACAGGATGCTTTTTGTTTTTGTGCTATAGACAAATGAACCGAATGGCATAGCAAGACGCTGGCGGGAATCAGCCGCCAACTTTTCTCCATTCTCCTCATGGTAACCGCTTGGAGCTCGTGTGTTCCAATATTTTGGTCTGCGTCTGCCGATAAGTTCTTGTGTTTAGCTGACCAAACTACATGGGCGGTTAAGATTTCCCATCATTTGGTATCACCCCCCAGACAATTTCAGACGATGATTCCGGGCCAAACACCGTAAAGATTGATTGAAACAATTAGCCTCTGACTCAAATAGTAGTTATTCAAGATTGAAATGATTCAGAGACAAGCCCGGATTTTTATTTTTACTAATCAGTTAGCCTGATTATAGCATCCTGGACGGTGTTCTTTAATCACCGATATCTTACGAATTAACTTTCTGTCTCAGGCGGTAATAAATCCAATGATTGAATTTCTTTGTCAGCTTTTATCTTTTTTGTTGTCTTAAAGTGTAATTTAGCGACAAGCCTCAATTTTTCAAAACCAAATCTGGCAACAAACTCCTTAGCTACATTCTCCACCAGGTCAGACGCACCAGGCGGAAAAGCCATTCCAAATTGTTTTTGTAGCCGTGACAACCCATTAATAAAGGCTTCTCTGGCAAGAATAGAAGCAGCAGCGACTGCTGGGTCAGCCTCCGCTTTATGTAGCTGGACTAAATCAATTTGCTTTCCGTAAGTCATGATAACACTGCTTAAAACCTCTTTGTTGTGGGCAAATTGGTCACTTATTGCTTTTTTGGGTGGCGGAATAAGTTTAGCCGATTCCATCATAAGATTTTCAATCACACGTGCATGTCCCCATGCGAGGATTGAATTCACATTGTTCATCTTTTCGTAGAGCCGGTTGTAGGCCTCATTCCCAATTTTCACCACAGAGTAAAAACACCCGTCTGTTGATTTGATATAATTAGCAAGTTCAATAATAGTACGGTCGCTATGAATCCTTTTTGAATCACGGATACCCGAACCTTGCCAATATTTAATTATTTTCTCATTCACATAAACGCCAGCAATGCACAACGGACCAAAAAAGTCGCCCTTACCACTTTCATCTATTCCCAATCTAGGATCAAAATATGATTCATCATACACAGATTCGTACCCAAGCTTGGCTTCTTTTAAAATTTCTGGTTCTAAAATAAACTCGACAAACTCGGCTGTCCCCTTGCCCTGAACAACAAGTTTTCCACTTAGATAATACGTAACATTTACATCTTTACCGCTGGCGCTAAACATGGCATATGGTGCGGTTTTAAATAAGAACCCCCTATCCTCAAGAAGTTTTTTAAGTTCTTCAGCTTTTGAATGGTCCAGGCTACAGGTGAAATTGTTATTAAGTTTCACAACTAACTTTAACTTCTAAACTCAATGTATCTTAATTAAGAACCCACAAAAACAGACCCATAACTGTCCACGCCGTAAAATTATTCAGTTTTATCAAAAACGGCTTATCTCATGCCGAGAGACTTAGTAAACAGGGCTATTCGTTCAATCGCAAGTTCCAGCTTTTCCATAGATGTAGCAAAACAGCATCTCAGGAAGCCTTCGCCACTTGGGCCAAACGCATCACCAGGCACACATGCCACATGCTGTTCATTCAAAAGTCGAATAGCAAACTCTTTTGATGTGAGCCCAGACCTTCTTATACTGGGGAATGCATAAAAAGAACCCCTGGGTAAATGACACGGCAACCCCAAGTTGTTAAGAGCATTCACAAAAAAATTACGCCTTCGCTTGTATTCTTGACACATCTCAAGTGTATCATGTCTGCCATTGTTCATTGCCTCAATAGCAGCTTCCTGACTTACAATGCTTGCACAGAGCATTGCATACTGGTGGATCTTCATCATTGCCTCAACTAGCTCAGCTGGACCGCAAGCAAAGCCGATTCGGAAACCCGTCATTGCAAAAGACTTAGAAAAACCGTGCAGAAAAATTGTACGTTCCATCATTCCCGGCAACGAGGCTATGCTGGTATGCGTACCTTCAAAAGTTAACTCAGCATAAACCTCATCAGAAATTACAAGTAGATTATGCTTTATTGCAATATCCGCTATGCTTTGCAATTCTTCTCTGGTCATTGTCCCGCCAGTGGGGTTTGTCGGAAAATTAAGCACAATCGCTTTTGTCCTGGCAGTAATTGCTTCTTCTATAGCCGAGGCCTTAAGGGCAAAACCATCTTCAGGTCGACACGGGACGCCCTTCGGTACTCCATGAGCTAAAGCAATACTTGGACAATAACTCACATAACACGGCTCATGGTAAAGAATTTCATCTCCGGGATTTATGATTGCTCGCAGCGCAAGATCGAGGGCCTCACTAACACCGACCGTCACCAAGATCTGATTCTTAGGATTATAATGTAATCCAAAATGCTTTGCTAAATATTTGCTGATAGCTTCACGTAATCTAATTAAACCTAGATTTGCAGTATAACTCGTACGCCCTTTCTCTAACGCAAAGATAGCAGCCTCTCTTATGTGCCAGGGGGTAACAAAGTCTGGCTCACCCACTCCAAGAGAAATAACATCAGACCGACCAACAACCAAATCGAAGAAATCACGAATCCCAGATTTGGGCATGTTTCTTACATGATCTGCTACGTAGCTGTTGCCCGCATTCATTTATCAGTTAAAATTAAAAGGTCCAAATCGATATCTCAAGCTGCTGCGCGTTTTCCTTTTAATTCATATATTGGTGAGCCTTGATTCTTTACTATATCAGCTGTAATTCGCACAGACTTAATATCTTTCCTGCTCGGAGCCTCGTACATCACGTTTAACATGAGTTTTTCTACTAATGATCGTAATGCCCGGGCACCAGTGCCCTTTGATTTGGCTTGCGCAGCTAACTCTTTTAATGCGTCAGGTTCGACTATAAGTTCAATTCCTTCCATGGCTAAAAGCCGGGCATATTGCTTAATGATGGCATTCTTAGTGTTAACCAGGATATTAATCAAGGCTTCTTCAGAGAGCTCATCCAAAACAGCAACCATCGGTAATCTGCCTACAAATTCCGGTATAAAACCGTACGAAATCAGATCTTCTGGCTCCACTAATCTTAACAGCTTTTCCCGTTCAACCTCAATAGATTTTAACCCCTGACGAATAGCGGCAAATCCCATCACATTGTGGCCTAAACGGCGTTGAATAATCTTCTCAAGACCAACAAAAGCACCGCCACAAATGAAGAGTATATTGCGAGTATCCACTTTTATATATTCTTGCAAAGGATGCTTCCGTCCACCTTGTGGCGGAACATTACAAATGGTGCCCTCCAGGATTTTTAATAATGCCTGCTGAACCCCCTCGCCAGATACATCCCTGGTAATTGATACATTTTCGCCACTTTTTCTGGCTATCTTGTCAATCTCATCAATATAAATAATCCCTGTTTGCGCTGCTTCAACATCAAAATTCGCATTCTGTAAAAGACGCAATACCACATTCTCCACGTCCTCTCCAACATAGCCAGCCTCAGTCAACGGAGTCGCATCAGCAATCGCAAATGGTACGTTCAAGATCTTTGCAAGCGTCCGCGCTAACAAAGTCTTGCCAGACCCTGTAGGCCCGATTAGCAATATGTTTGTTTTTTCTACCTCAACATCCAGCAGATCAGCTTTTTTTAATTTCGATTCAAGCTTTTCTTGTTCTGCCTTGTTTTGTTCAATCAATAAACGCTTGTAATGATTATGTACAGCAACGGATAAAACCTTTTTTGCATCATCCTGCCCTACGCAATACTGATCAAGAAAAGTCTTGATCTTTTCAGGTTCTGGCACATCACCAGAAAACACTTTTCTGGTTTCGGTCTGTGGTTTCTGCCGTTGAAGGGTTAAACGACAAACCTCAATACATTCTTCACAAATAGCTACCCCGGGCCCTATTACTATCCGACCGACCTCCTGGCTTGGTCGCCCACAAAAACTACAAGATTTAATATTGTTTTTAGTCATTTGAATTTGAAAAGCCCTATCCTGTTTTTATTTTGCAGAGTCCTTTTCTTGTGCCTCCTTAGCAGGTATAGCACCAGTCGAAGCCGTCTCCAATAATTTACTGTCAGAAAAATGTGGAATTTCTTTCCTTGACTTGACGACTTCGTCAACCAATCCATACGCCTTTGCTTCCTCAGCAGTCATGAAATAATCACGCTCGCAATCTTTTTCTACTACCTCTAAAGGTTTACCTGTGTGAAAAGAAATTATCTCGTTAAGCCTTCGTTTTAACCGAAGCATGAATTTTACCCGAATCTCTACATCAGTTGCCGGGCCTTCTGCACCGCCAAGAAGCTGATGAATCATTATGTTGGAATTAGGTAATGCAAATCGTTTGCCTTTAGTACCGCCACAAAGCAAAATTGCGCCCATACTTGCAGCCTGGCCTATACAATAGGTGTTCACATCACAGGTCAAAAACTGCATAGTATCATATATTGCCAAACCTGCCGTAACACTTCCACCAGGCGAGTTCAGATAAAGATGTATGTCCTTTTTAGGATCTGCCATCTGCAAAAACAATAGTTGTGCTATAACCAGATTCGCAACATTATCATCGATTGGCGTGCCTAAAAAAACAATCCTGTCAACGAGCAAACGCGAATAAATATCATACCCGCGCTCACCACGGGCCGTTTGCTCTACTACCATTGGTACTAAAAAGTCTTGCATCGTTACAATTAACTTTTAATTAAACACTTATACTGAACCTATACAACATCAGCTATTCCGTCAAGAAAAGCTATAAGATAAAACATATCACAAACTTATGCTTCTGCTGTTCATTTTTAGGTTATATAAACAGTCAATTCGCTTATGCAACCCAACTGCCTTATCTTGTAGATCCCTTAAATCCAAGTACAGCACCCATTAAATTAAAACGTTTCGGTCACTAAATCAATAGCAGCTTGCCTCAACGTTGAGTTAAACATAAACAAAAACTCTTAAAAAACTAAAACCGTGTGCACATCAGGATCAGCCTAAATCAGCTGAAGGCAGCCGACTCCGTTCTTTTAATTAATTCAGGAAATTCACATTTTGTACATAACGCATCAGTCTTATTACAAAAATCTTCGACAACTTGAAGTAATCCCTGGTGCATTACAAGATTTTTAAAAAGGTCGCTTCTGCGATTTCCAAACATTCTGGTTACTGCAAATCTGATAGTTGAATTATCAACGCAATATTGCCAATTCATAAACAGATCGACTACCTTCCTGGTTAATGTTCCATCCTTGCTTAGCATAGCTCTTGCATTAAACCACGGAAACAAAACATTTATTGCAATTTCACTAGCCCTGGCCTTGCCTAATAATGAAAGATTTGCACTTGATCTAACTGAATTAAGCGTCCAAAACCTACTCCAAAACGGATCATCTTTGACATCCAGTATTGAAACCAAAGAGCTTAACATGTGATTCGGATCAGAATAATTTACAAACCATGATTCCAGCTTAAAAATAAACTCAGGTGCTGAAAGCCACTTAGCAGCAATAGCTATACGCCGATGTGGGTGATTAGCCGGGCGGATGCCAGACATCTGCCAGGCAAATTGCGGAGTTAATATATCCAGATATGAATCCTGATAACGCCACCAAATCTTCCAAAGGTCACTAATTTTCTGTGCAACCTGAATCGGCGCTTTACCTGGTATCTCTTTCGGGATCAATCCGCTAATACCAAACAAGACCGCTTCTATTACTTCATTGCGGTTGAACCCATCTATTAAATCAATTTCCCTTATCCTGTTCAGATGTTCGGCAATCCCTACCATCGGCCAGGTATTATTTTTGTAACCTAACGCCCTGAACAATCCTTCCCATAAAGCCTGTTCCCAACCTGCCTGCTTTGCCCGTAAAAGCATTCGCATGGTCTTATTTTGAAACCTGACTATTGCCGCTTGCCTTAAAATTTCTTCCACGACAGGCTCTGCAACCTCCTGCAAACAAGGCTCGCATTTGCCATAGGCAAATAGCGGTAATAAATGTGAGGTCTCAGACCAGCCCCACGCTATAACTTCATCTAAAGAAGAATCTAGATACGGCTTTATGACTAAAGTCGGCTTCTGCGGCTTGCTTGCCCCTTGCGGTAAATCCCAAACAACATGTAATAATACATTCCTGTACGCAGTATCTGCATCATGCCCATGTAAATGCCAATAAGATGGATATAAATCAACTTCAACATCACCCGAAACAGGCGCTGAATCACCAAATTTTATAATTGCCCCCTTAAAATCAGGACCTGAACCGTTATTTAAAAAACCAGGATGTAACACTTTTAGCTTCTTACCGTCCACACATGCTAAAGCTTCCCTATTGATCCTCTGATGCATCCAGATCTTACAAAGCAATTTTTCATGAGGAATCCGCTGATTCTTTTCTTCTTCCAGCAGAAATAACCTGTGCAATTGGTTGCGCCAATTTTCGTAAATTTTATTTGGTATGTTTGAAATCATTTGATGCTGTCTGCCTTTTCTTGAAAGATTTTTAAATACAGTCATTTTATTTTTCAACAATATTCTCAAAGGCAACCAATTACATATTTTTCTAGACTCTTTCTGCACTAAAGCTTATTTTCAGAGAAAATTGTATAAAGATGGCAGCTTTGACTAGTTGTTTTATAATTGGGTTTTTAGATGTTTTCCCGGGTAACTTTTTTTACTTTCACGAGGGCTCGCTCAAACCAGCGGTCTTCTGCTCGTTGCTAGGCACCTTAGTATTGATTTCTGTCTCAGTCTATCTAAACAAATTTACACAAAAAGCATTCTTTAAAATCTGGACACTGGCATGGTTGTTCTATGCTTTATGGCTTGTAATGCAAATCAGCCTTGAGTCAATTCAGCCAAACACTTTCATTCGTGCAGCTAATCTTTGGTGCATAGGCACTGCCTCTATATTCTTGCTCTGGGGCGCAGCTATATCATTGGATTTTCAGATAAAGCCTATCACCTTTTGGCTATTTGTACTTTTCTTGATTCCATGGGCATACCTGGGGGCGATATCACATGGCGCTACCATTTATACACAAGTATCAGTGTTCGGGCTCTTAGGCATTGCCAACTGGCTGGTAGCAAAAGGGTTTTATAAACAAAGAACTGAACAGCCAATCAAGGCCGGACTAACCTTATTGATTGCTGGCTTCATACTGTGGGGCATTCAACTAATATCACTGCCTTTAATAAATCAATCAGGTCAATCTTTGTCCGCTGCATCATTTTTTTCTGCATCAGTTATCCAGTTGTTCATCGCCATTAGCATGATTATCTTTGTACTGGAGCAAACTAAAGCAAGAGAGTTAATAGCTCAATCAGAGGCGGAGTTATTTAAAAACGAGACAAACTTCATCAAAAAACAATTCAGGCTTAGCAAACAACGTTACCAGTGCCTCTTTGAACAGGCCAAAGAAGCTATAATCATTACATCAACAAATAATCTGCAAATACTCGAAGCTAACCCGGTTGCAATACGTATGTTTAATCTTCAGGACAAAAATGCACGCCTAACCGACCTCCTGCAACCGGACGAAATGACAAAACAAAAAAACCAAACCTGTCATGATTGGATCAACTGGATTAACCGCCGTCAGCGATTCATTATTAAAACCAGCCCAACTCAGGAATATGTACTTAATTGCACTGCAAGTCTAATAAATCTAGATCAACACCAGGCTATCCTGGTCATTATGCACGATGTAACTCAGCAGGCTGTTCTTGAAGCAAGATTGAATCAAGCAGAAAAGATGTCAGCCCTCGCTAAAATGCTTTCTAGTTTAGCCCATGAACTCAATAACCCGCTAGCCATAATAAGCGGCTACCTTGAATTGATTATAAACCATTATGAAATAACAGAACCATTAAAGGCTAACTTGATTAAAGCCTTCAAAGAATGCGAAAGAGCAAGTCAACTGGTATCTAAGTTTATCTCCGTCAGCCAGCAACAAATAGATTTTAAACCCATCAGCCTCAACTCCATCTTAAAAGAAGTAGCTGACCCCCAAAAATATGCTACCAGGCCAGAGCAGCTTGAGATTAATCTTCAGCTCGACGAGACCATCCCGGATATCAAAGGCGATTACCAAAGCCTGCTCCAGGCTTTTACCCAAATCGTCAAAAATGCCTTAGAAGCTATGGCCGAAATAGCTCAACCCGGCAAACTTAATATTAAATCATACGCCAACGGTTCCTCAGTCAAAGTTGAAATTGAAGATAACGCATGCGGAATCCCGAGCGACCTGGCAAATAAAATTTTTGAACCATTCTTTACCACTAAAGACATAGGCAAGGGCGAAGGACTCGGCCTAACTATTGCCTACAGAATAATAAAAGACCACAATGGCCAAATAATCCTGAAAAATCCCGGCCAGGAAGGCGCTTGCTTCTTGATCGAATTCCCCAACCCAGTCGCACCAAATCAACAGAAAGATTCCACTTCAAGTCAAATTGAAACAATACCAGAACACGCTAACTTCACTAATGCCAAAATACTCATACTAGACGATGAACCTTCATTGGCAGATTTACTTGCCCAATCCTTGAGCCTCTTCGGATTCTCACCCGTCGTCTGCCTCAAACCATTAGAAGCTCTCGAGCACATCAATAAAACCAAATTCGATGTAATTATCTCTGATTTTTATATGCCCGAAATGGACGGCCGCCAATTTTATGAACTTGCCACTATCCACGACCCTGAGCTTAAACAACGCATTATCTTATTAACAGGCGATATAATTAACTCTAACACCAAATTTTTCATCGAAAAAAATAAATGCAATTACATCGTCAAACCATTCCAGATCACCCAAATAGAAATGAAAATCAAATCAATTCTCAACCAATTCGGCCTAAGATCACAATCAAATAAAAATTAATCCCTAAAAGTAAACATATATTCGCAAAGTCATAGGCAAGAATGCCTGTGTTACTTTCAGGCTAATACTGATACAATTGAATTTTTGTTGAAGAATATTTCAAACCTCTAATGGTTTGATTTTAAAAGGCCAATCTCCATGGGGGCCCTGATTCTTTGAGGGCCTGGCTACACCACAACCTAATTTCTAACAACCTTTTGCAGGGTTGGATCACACCCCAACCCACAGATGGCGTGGAAGGCGTCTCTACAACTTACAGATGCGGTGTAACCCACCCCTCCTTAAAATTGGACCGCAAATTTAGTATGTCTATCATAAGGCAAAATTGGAATACAAATAATTCACCAGGATTTGCAAAATATTTAAAGACCATCAGGATTTGGGATTAAATTTATGAAATCGTGTTATTTGAATTGATCAAATATAAAATCATCGACCATAATCAGTCAAAAATTATTAATTTAAAAAGATGTCCTAACATGAAAACAAAAACTGCAAGTTTAATTATTATTGCGCTGACGTATAGTCTCTTATGTTCATGCCTGCCAAACCTATTGGCAGAAGAAACAATCAATGAAACAAAACTACTCTCGCAGACTGAGGACCGAATCTTAAAAAACCGAACCGCCCCGTTGACAGTCGAGGTTTTTGATAAAAACGGACTGCCTGCCAGGAATACAAATGTTGAAGTTCAACACCTAAAACATCTTTTCTATTTTGGCGCAGGCTTTGACAGGTCACTTTTGAACACAAACAACGACGAAATAGACCTGCGACACCGTAATGCATTCTTACGACTTTTTAACTATTCAACCGTTCATATCTACTGGGGATATTATGAGCCGCAACAAGGAATGTTTAATACAAAAATAGCCATCGATTCCATAAACTGGCTAAAAGAACATGGACTCACCGCCCGGGCTCATCCTATCCATTGGAACCACCGAGCCAGCGTGCCTCGCTGGGTCGAACAAATGAATCCAGACCCATCTACCATGAGATCACTATTAACTACACGCGTAAAACAATTATCAGAAACCGTTTTGCCACAAGTCCATGACGCCGATGTATTCAATGAGATAGTGAACTGGGAAAAATTAAACAATACCTTCACCAATCCATTAACCCGCCTATTCAATGAATGGGGAAAAGTTAAGGTAATCGTGGATTGCACAAAAGAAGTTAAAAGACTGAACCCGAACTTGCTACTCACAATAAATGACTTTGAGACGTCCCCAAAATATTACAAGCTTTTAAAAGAGCTAATCGATGCAGGAGCTCCTTTTGATTATATTGGAGAACAATCTCACATGCACAGCGGTAATTGGTCTTTCACGCAACTCTGGGAAATCCTTGAGCGTCTGAGTAGCTTGAATAAACCAGTCTTACTTACAGAACTCAGCGTGCTCTCTGCTCCACAAAGAAATATTGATTGGACCACCCAAAGACCATTGCAAAATTGGAACTCAGAACCAGAATATGAGAAAAAACAAGCTGAGTACCTGGAAAAATTTTACAGCATAGCCTACAGCCATCCTAACTGCATAGGCATCGTAATGTGGAATTATAGCGACAGACGCAGCTGGCTCGGCGCCCCTGTCGGCGTGTTAAGAAAAGACGGCACCCCTAAACCTTCTTTCGAAGTACTTGATAACCTAATCAATACAAAATGGCGAACTAAAGGCTCTTATACAACTGATGACAACGGCAAGATTGTTATAACAAACGCCTTTGAAGGTGAGTATTCAATCAAAGTCGGACCAAAAGTTTTAAAAGTCACCCATTCCTCCCGTTCCCCGGCAAAATTAAAAATAAATCTAGAGTAATCTTGTTTGATTAACTCAGCTAAAACCTCATTCAAATTTGCTTTATTTTTAAAAATAATTGTGCACTGTTATTAGTAATTGTGGAATATCACTATGAAGTTAACAAAAATTTTAATTATCATTTTAACAATGGCCACAGTAAATATTATGAGCGGCAAAACGCGCCCAACAAATGCTATCGAAATACCTTATACAAAGGTCATCCTGCCTAACGGTTTAACCGTTATCGTACACGAAGACCATAAAGCCCCAATTGTCTCGGTCAACGTCTGGTATCATGTAGGCTCAAAAAATGAAAAACCCGGTAAAACAGGCTTCGCTCACCTGTTTGAACACCTCATGTTTAACGGAAGTGAACATTTCAATGACGACTACTTTAAAGCACTGGAGAAAGTTGGAGCTACTGACCTCAACGGGACCACTAGTGAAGACAGAACAAACTACTTCCAAAATGCACCTAAAGATGCTCTCGATTTTTTGCTATGGATGGAATCCGACAGGATGGGACACCTTTTAGGAGCTATCGATCAAGCAAAGCTTGATGAACAGCGCGGAGTCGTCCAAAATGAAAAACGCCAATACGAAAATCAACCTTATGCTATCAGCGAAGAACTTATAACCAAAGCCACATGGCCGCCGGGACATCCATATTCCTGGACAGTTATCGGATCTATGGAAGATTTAAACGCTGCTTCATTAGATGACGTCAGGGAATGGTTCAAAAAATATTACGGAGCAGCAAATGCTACAATCGTCATTGCGGGCGATGTCGATACCAACGAAGCCATAGAAAAAGTGAAAAAATATTTCGGGCACATCGACCCCGGTCCACCACTCGCTCGATTTAACTCATGGGTCCCCGTAATGAAATCTGTTATTAGACAAAAAGCCCACGATCGTGTTCCACAAGCACGAATCTATAAAGTCTGGAACATTCCACAGTACGGCACCACAGATCTAACCTATCTTGACCTCGTAAGTGATGTTCTTGGCTCAGGCAAAACATCGCGCCTTTATAAGCGACTTGTTTATGAAGACCAGATTGCCACTGACGTCGCCACCTACATTGACTCACGGGAAATTGCAAGCCAGTTCCTAATTATTGCAACAGCAAAACCCGAATGCGATCTCGAGAAAGTTGAAAAGGCAATTGACGAAGAATTGGCGAAATTCTTGAAGAGCGGACCCACAGAAAAAGAATTGCAACGCGTCAAAACTCAATACGAAGCAGGGTTTATTCGCGGAATCGAACGAATCGGAGGTTTCGGCGGAAAATCAGATGTCCTGGCTCATAACTACGTCTTCACAGGTAACCCGGATTACTACAAAGTTCAACTCACAGATGTTCGTCAGGCAACTGCAAACCAACTCAAAAATATCGCAAATAAATGGTTAACAAACGGACATTATATCCTTGAAATCCATCCATACCCAAAATACACGACCAATACCCCAGCAGTCGACAGAAGTACTCTTCCTGTTCCAGCATTGAAACCAGAATCTAAATTCCCGCTGTTAGAACGAAGCGAACTTTCGAATGGACTTAAAATCATACTCGCTCAACGGCATTCAGTACCAGTCATCCAAATCAACCTCGTCGTAAATGCCGGTTATGCAGCCGATAGCCTTTCCTCACCAGGAACAGCAAGCCTTGCCATGGATATGCTCCTCGAAGGCACTAGAAAACGATCATCCCTCCAGATTAGCGAAGAACTAGCTCTTATTGGGGCTATGATCAATTGTGGGTCGGACCTCGATTCCTCTTTCGTTTACCTCAACACCCTGAAAGAACACCTCGATGCTGCACTTGATATCTATTCCGATGTAATTTTAAATCCGGCTTTCCCACAAAAGGACTTCAAGCGCTTACAACAACAACGACTCGCAGCTATCAAACGTGAAAAGAGTGAACCATCCGCAATGGGCTTGCGAGTATTACCTAAAGTCTTATACGGTACCAACCATGCATACTCTCTCCCATTCACCGGCTCCGGCACCGAAGAAAGCGTTTCAAAAATGACAACGGCCGATATGAAAAAGTTTCATTCCACCTGGTTTAAACCAAATAACGCTACCTTAGTAGTCGTCGGTGATACAACAATGGATGAAATTAAACCAAAACTTGAACGCCTATTCAAAAATTGGAAACCAGCACAAGTACCACAAAAAAATATCTCACCCGTCAATCCTCTCGCAAATCCAAGGGTCGTTTATATCGTCGACAGACCCGGATCAATACAATCTGTTATCTTCGTGGGTAATGTCGCTACACCTAAATCTGACCCCGATGATATAGCTATCGGTATTATGAATAAAATATTAGGCGGCGATTTTACCTCGCGAATTAATATGAACTTGCGTGAAGATAAACACTGGACCTATGGCGCCCATAGCATAATCGCAGACGCAAAAGGCCAAAGACCATTTATCGCCTTCGCCCCAGTCCAATCAGATAAAACCAAAGACGCTATGCTCGAAATGGCAAAAGAACTCCAGGGGGTCGTAACAGATAACCCCATCACTACAGAGGAATTCGAAAAAGCAATTAAAAACCAAATCCTCACACTACCCGGCACCTGGGAAACTATCGGAAGAGTAGCCGCTGCTATCACTGAGATCGTAAGATTCGGCCTCCCAGATGATTATTATCAAACATACCCAGAAAAAGTCAGAGCCCTTAAACTTGATAATGTCAACGCAGCAGCTAAAAAAGTCGTACTCCCAGCAAATAATGTATGGGTAATTGTCGGCGATAAACAAAAAATTGAAAAAGATATAAGAAACTTAAACTTTGGCGAAGTTAAATTCCTCGATCCTGACGGAAACCCAGTCCCCTGAAAAAAACTAATAAAATGAAAGAAAAATAAAGGGCAACCTGAAAAATATTTTCTCATTTAAAATATTTTTGTATTATTCTGGCTATGAATAAATCCACCAAAATAGTCGGGCGAGTAATCTTGCTCTGCCTTGCATTTCTAATTTCAAATTTTGCCTTTGGCGAGGTCCACCTTAACAAGGAAAAATTAAATCAGATTGCACAGACACTGCAAAAGTTTGTAGATGAAAAAGTAATTTCCGGAGCTGTTGCTCTCGTAGCTGATAAAGAGTCTGTACTGTTTTGCGAAGCAGTTGGTTATTCGGATCTAACCACCAAAAGAAAAATGCATAAAGACGATTTGTTTTGGATAGCTTCTATGACTAAACCTATTACCGCCGTGGCTGTGATGATTCTTCAGGATGAAGGAAAATTAAACATAAATGACCCAGTAGAAAAATATCTGCCTGAATTCAAAAACCAGTGGATGATCAAAGATCAGACAAACGAACAGTTAATATTAGTGAAACCTCCTCGAGCCATCACGATTCGCGACCTCATGACTCATACATCGGGGCTTAATGATCTAACCCCGCCACGAGCTCATAGTTCACTGGCTGAATTAGTTATGGCATACTCGCAGTTGCCATTGAAGTTTCCTGCTGGCTCGCGTTGGGAGTATTCAAACTCCGGCATAAACACCTTAGGAAGAATAGTGGAGGTTGTATCCGGTAAACCGTACCCGGAGTTTGTAAATGAACGAATTTTTAAACCGCTCGGGATGAAAAATACAACTTTCTGGCCATCTGAATCAGACATTTACAGGATTGCCAGGTCTTATGAACCCGACAAAGATTCAGGAGGATTAAAGGAAACTTCAATTTTTCTAATTCAGGGTGATCTAACAGACAAAACCCGCACACCTTTTCCTGCATGGGGTTTGTTTTCAACAGCAAAGGATCTATGTAACTTTTATCAAATGATGCTGAATAAAGGCAGTTTCCACGGAAAGAGAATCCTTTCAGAAGACACAGTAAAAGAAATGACACACACTCAAACCGGCAATCTAAAAACCGGCTTCTCAGACGGAATGAGCTTCGGCCTTGGTTTCGCTGTAGTTAAAGAACCACAGGTCGTTACCGGTATGCTCTCTAAAGGAACATTCGGACACGGCGGCGCATATGGCACACAAAGTTGGGCCGACCCTCAAAAAGGCACTATTTACATCCTTATGATTCAACGTGCAAAACTCCCCAACGCCGATGCTTCAGATATCCGACGCGAATTCCAGGAAACAGCAGCAAAAGCAGTTGAGTAATCAGGCTTATTAAAAATATTGATTATCAGGCTGTTGAACAAGAGGCATCAGGCAAGGCTAACCAATCCTGGATATCCAGACTTGCTCAGTCCTGCATAAGAAACAGCAAAGACTCCACGCTCTTGTTTCTTACTCTGAAGCATATCCATAAAAATCCACGCGGATAAGCGCCAATATCCGCTAATGAATCCACGAATAGACTCGAATGGATGCGAATAATAAAAAGACCTGAGGTTGACATTTAATTTTTGTTTGTTCTAACTATAGAAGATGCTGCATTCATAAAATCTAAGGCAAAAACAGTTGGCTTCTGCATCAAACCAACTAACAGGCTGTTGAAAAAAGGCCTTTTTCCAGGCAAGTTAATTCTGATGATTTATATTTGTCTCCCCAGAGTTGATTGGAAGCCAATATTTGTGCTTTTTACTCACCCCAAATGTCAATATCTCCTGCCTCAGTACGGGTTTTTTAACCCTCAGAAGCATCTATCAGTACCAAATCCCGACTGTTTAACTAGCAGGTTGTTGAAAAAGTCATTATCGGAGGAAAAACATTAAAAAACCCAAATGTTTTCGAGGGTCAGTTTTCCAAAAAAGCTATTTTTCAACAACCTGCTAGCCCTGATCGATTCCATTCTCGTCTTTTCCTTGATATTCGCGTCCATTCGCGGATTCATTCGTGGCCATTCGCGGATACATTCGAGGTCATAATTTTTTTGCAAGAGCGCGGCCGGTATAGCTGGATTTAACAGTCAGAATTTTTTCTGGTGGCCCAGCATAGAGTAATTTTCCACCATTAATTCCGCCTTCTGGTCCCAAATCAATTATCCAATCAGCATTTTTTATAACATCCAAATTATGTTCAATTACTACCAGTGAGAAACCAATCTGAACCAATTTACTAAAAACATTTATCAGTTTTTGTATATCATCAAAATGTAAGCCAAGGGTTGGTTCATCCAGCAGAAGTAGCACAGTTTTTTCCTGTGGTTTATTCAGTTTTGTTGATGGGCGTTTTTGTTTGATTATTGAATTTGCCATAATACTGGCAAGCTTTAGTCTTTGGTTTTCGCCTCCGGAAAATGAATGCATAGGTTGGCCACATCTGAGGTATCCCAAGCCAAAATCTTTTAATATCTTTAATTTTTCCAGGACGATTCTGGATTTGGATTTCATCCTTTTTTTAGCAAAATCTTTAAATTCCATTCTGCTGAAGAGCTTAAGAAAAATACACGCTTCGTTAATCGTGAGGTTCAAGAACTCAGCAATGTTTAGACCCGACTGAATCCATGATTTTATATGATCTCTAATCGGTGAAGGGTATTTGCCCAGAGGGTACTTCAGGACTTGTTCGGATAGCTTAAGTTTATAATCCAGGACTTCTGGTTTGTATCTTAGGCCTTTACATCTTGCGCACTGAGCATATATATCACTGAGAAATTGCATCTCTATTTTTTCATATCCTAACCCCTCACATTGGGGGCATCTACCCAATTTAGAATTATAAGAGAACCAACCCTTTTCCAATTTTTTATCATTAACCAAGACATTGCTATATAGCTCACTAATATCCGACAACGCCCCAATATATGTGATTGGTGAGGAGCGTGAAGAACGGTTGGGTGGAGACTGGTCAACCATTACCACAGACTCAATATGTTCATGACCTGAGAGTTCAACCGAGTAAACCTCTTCAGGTGCACCCGGTAATTCGATTAAGTCTGAGGGTTGGGAATCTTCCCTTGTATTATTCAATAATTTATTAAGTTCGGAATATAAGACGTCATTTATCAATGTTGACTTACCAGATCCACTCACACCAGTAACACAGACAAATTTGTTAAGGGGTATCTCCACATTCAAATTTTTAATATTATGGCAGGTGACATTTTTTAATTTGAGAGTTGGGGCTTCATGAGTGGCTGGGCCTTTTTTAGTTCGTAATAAACTTTTATTTTGAACATGAACAATCTTTCGACCTGATAGATACAGTCCGGTTAATGAAGAATCAGCTTTGATCATTTCATTAAAAGTACCCATAAAAACAACCTGTCCTCCATTTTCTCCCCGGTCTGGCCCCATATCGATGATTGTATCTGCAGAACGAATAACATCTTCATCATGTTCAACAACAACAACGGTATTGCCCAAATCCCTAAGTTTTTTAATAGATCGGATAAGCCGTTGGGTATCGCGCTGGTGGAGACCTATAGTTGGTTCATCAAGAATGTATAAAGTATTAACCAGATGCGATCCAAGACTCGATGCTAATATTACGCGTTCTGTTTCGCCTCCTGAGAGAGTCCGCATTGGTCTGTTAAGGGAAAGGTACTCCAGGCCCGTTTCTATTAGAAATTTCAATCTTAACTGTACCTCTTTAAAAGCATAAAGCACGCTGGTCGGAAGCTCGTCTTTTCGTGAATCATATATTAAGTCCAGTACTTTTAAGGCAGCATCAATTGGCAATTCATAAAAATTACCTAAAGAGATAAACTCAGGAAGCTGCTCTGGCCTTGTATCATCTGGAAGTTTGACTTTATATTGCAATGCCTGAGCGTTTAATCGTTGTCCATTACATTCAGGACAAATTAAATACGCTCTATATTTGGAGAGTTGAACCCGTACATGGACATTATAAGCTTTTGATTCCATCCACTTGAAAAAGCCTCTAACTCCGTACCATTTGCGAGGCACATCCAGATCTGAGTTGCTCTGGTAGTCCGGATCGCCATTTAAAATCCACTCCTGGATTTCTTTTGGCAAATCCCGAAACGGAACATCCGTCGGTACATTATGATACTTACAACAATCCAAAAGATCATACATGCAACGAGAGAAAAATTGCGAACGCCATGGTTTTATAGGGAACTTAGACAAAGGAATTGTTTTGTCTGGAATTACATTATTGTAATCGATTTCAATAATACGCCCAAAACCATGGCACCTTGGACATGCACCAAGCGGGTTGTTGTAACTAAACAAACTGGATGTGGGTTCTGTATATGTTATATCACAATATGGACAATGCAAAATCCCTGAAAAACAAAGCTCTTTATAATTCGCAATATTGATGGGAGGCTTCTGAGGATTCTGAGAATAAAATAACCTTAGACGTTTTTTCCCAAAATGATATGCCTGTTCGCAAGCATCTATAAAACGAGATCGTGCTTCAGCACTAAGATTAATCCTATCCTGAACAATGGTTAATTTCTCAGAGCCCAATTTTATAATCTCATCATATATTTCTTCAATCCTTCTTATTACTCCACTCCAAAGCAATCTCTGATAACCTTGTTTTATGATTAAATCCAGAGATTCGTTAATTGATAGTTTTTTGGACAATAAGAGGTCAAATGTAATAATAACTTCAGCACCTGCACCAGCAAGTTTCCGAACACGCTCGTAAATCTTTTGAGGCTGCTCACGTTCTACTGGCCGTCCGCATTTGCTGCAAAACAACTGCGAAATGATAGGCCAGATGTTTTTCATGTAGTCACAGATCTCTGTCATAGTACCGACAGTTGATCTGCTGGTTCTGATCGCATTTAATTGTTTGATTGCAATAGCTGGCGGTACTCCCTGAATAGAGTCTAGTTTCGGTTTGTCCATCCTGTCAAAAAACTGTCTGGCATATGGAGAAAAAGTCTCGATATACCGCCGTTGGCCCTCTGAATATAATGTATCAAACGCTAAAGAACTTTTACCAGACCCGCTTGGACCGGTTATGACAATTAATTTCCGTAACGGCAAGTCTAGATTGAAACCTTTAAGGTTATTTTGCCGAACACCTTCCAGCCTTATTATGTTAATCCCTGGTATTAATGACCTCACAGCATGCTTAATCTATACGCTAATTTGGACCAGTCAATTATTGCATTCTCTTTTCAATCATGAGTCATTATTCTAGCTCATCATGTAATTAAGGCTGGGAAAACTTCCATGTGATACATAATCAACCACAGGTCCGTGTTATAAGTAGCTTATGAATTCGGGAGTCTGTACTTGCCCTATCAAATCCGTTCGACAGTTATTAAATCCTTGATAATTAGTTTCAGTTTACTCCTGGGGCACTAACTCTATCTCCAGAAAAACCGCCTCAGGGGTTAAAATTATTTTTACCGAAAAAATGATTCAATACGACAAATTTGCAAATATTTTGAATCCAAACACTTTTGGAAACCCTGGTCGACTCTCTTGAGACACATTAAGATCCGAACCATTTAGCAATTTTGTTGCAACTATTTCCAAATATTGCTAAACAACCGAAGAACCGTTTAAGTCGGTTAGTTGACATCTTTGGATATAGATATGTCGTTATTGCTATACATATTTCTGATTCCACTAGCAACTGCTCTGGTTTTGGTGTTTATTCCATCAAAGCAACAAAAACTTATTAGATCGCTTTCGGTCTTTGCAACACTGGTATCATCAATAATATCAATAATTCTCTTTTTGACATTTGATTATTCCACATCTGGTCTCCAATTTGAGTTTAATAGAGTTTGGATCCCATCCCTGGATATACGGCTGCACTTCGGAGTCGATGGATTAAATCTAGGCCTTATCCTGATGGGCTCTATCGTTGGATTTGTTGCTGTCTCTCAGGCACGTCATGTGAATTACAAAGAAAAAACGTTTTACATTTTACTACTCCTTATTATTGGCGGAATTCTCGGAGCGTTTGCTTCATTAGATATGTTTTTCATGTATGCATTACACGAGCTGGCACTGGTACCATCCTTTTTAATGATTGGTATATGGGGTCGTGGCCCCCGCCGGACATTCGCCGCATTTCAAATTACGATCTATTTGACTGTTGGCGCTTTCATTGCTCTGGTAGGTCTTTTATTGCTCTATGTAAAAAGTGGTGCAAGCAGTTTCGATCTCATAAAAATTGGATCCGCGATTAGCCAAAACATGATAAACAAACCCGATCAGATTACGATATCCGGTTTATTACTGCTTGGGTTTGGAATTTTGGTTTCTTTATGGCCTTTTCATTCATGGGCTCCGTTGGGCTATGCAAGTGCACCTGTGCCAACTGCCATGCTGCACGCAGGAGTAATCAAAAAATTTGGACTATATGCTCTTTTACGTATCGTTCTTACTCTTTTACCTGAAGGCATAGCATACTGGGCAAATTATCTGATATTGCTCGCTTTAGGAAATATTCTGTATTGCGGATGGGTAGCAATGCAACAAAAAGAACTGGATAAACTTCTTGGTTTTTCCAGTGTAGCACATATGGGCTTTGCTTTTATCGGTATTGCGACCCTTAATCCAGTTGGTATTTCTGGTTCGTTAATCATCATGATCGCTCACGGGTTCTTGGCCGCCCTGGCTTTCGGTGTCAGTGGATCAATACAGGAAAAGGTGGGCACCGGAATCATGAGCGATCTGGGTGGACTTCTAAAGAAAATGCCCTTTTTAGGAACCGCTTTAATCATAGCTATGATCGCCGGATGTGGAATGCCTGGTTTTGCAAACTTCCCAGGCGAACTGTTGGTGTTCTTCGGTGGTTGGAAAGCTCACCAATGGATAATAGTCGCCGCTGTCTGGGGAGCATTGGTAATAGGAGCAATTTATATGTTCCGAGCTGTACGATCAGTTTTACACGGCCAAACCCCGGACAGATTTTCAAACATAAGCGATATTACATCATGGAAACACCGGGCTCCTTTTGCGTTGCTTATTTTTATGCTCATTCTTTTTGGGATCTTCCCATATCAATTAACTAATAAATTTAAAAATCAATTGGAAACTATTGCCGACTTCAGCAAAGGAAATAAAGCAATAATTACAAAATCAAACGATTTGACCCCATGAACCTGTTTCCGATAATTCCAGAAATTTTAATTTTAGCGATTGCTATAATTACCCTTTTGTTGGCAGTTTTTTGGGATAAACATCCCCGGCATTACATCTTAGACCTCATTGGTCTGGGGCTCGTAATCGCATTCGTGTTCAGTATCATTTCGCCAACACCAAATATTTTAATCTTTGGAACAAATAATATTTCAAACGAGTTCACAAATTTTTTTAGACGATTTTTTATTTTTGGGACTATTTTAGGGCTTGGAATTATTGGCAACAAAGGCCAAAAAACGAAGATCACAAGTCTGGAATTCCCCGGTCTGGTACTTCTGACCCTTATTGGCATGATGTTCGTAGCCGCTGCATCAGATTTTGTAACACTTTTCATAACAATAGAGCTTGTAACTGTGGGATTTTTAATTCTGGTGGCCTTTGATACAAAAAACCCTCATTCGGTCGAAGCAGGGATTAAGTACATGATTTTCGGAGGGGTCTCTGCCGCTTTTATGGTAATGGGTATTGCCTTTATTTACGGAAGCACCGGCACATTATTAATAAAACCACCTACACAACAAATCGGACAAGCATTATCAACTTTTTTATACATCGGGTTTGGATTGTTCGCGATAGGAATCTGTTTTAAATTAGCACTTGTACCACTCCAAATGTGGGCTCCGGATGTCTACCAGGGTGCCAGTTCCCCTGTCTCGGCGCTCCTGGCTAGCTGCTCAAAAGCAATGGGATTTCTGGTTATCTTGAAAACATTATGCGGCCTCGGTCTGTTAGAAAACCAACGTTGGCAATTTTTTTGGGCGTGCCTGGCAGTCGTATCTATCATCTATGGATGTTTCGGTGCCTCTGTGCAATTTGATTTTAAACGTTTGCTTGGATGGTCCAGCATCGTACATGCTGGATTTATGGCCCTTGGAATTTCTACTGCATCAAAGCCAGGTCTAATTGCAATCATCTTTTATTTGATAAGTTATATGCTAGCAGTGATAATTGCCTTTGCTATAGCTGATGAACTCGAAAAAAATGATTATTCAGTAAACCTCTCAGATCTTGCCGGACTCTTTAATAAATCGCCATTTGCTGCTAGCGCTTTGGCCATCAGCATGGTCTCTCTGGCTGGAATTCCCTTGACCGGGGGTTTTATTGCTAAATTTTTAATTGTTAAATCCATACTCGTTTGTGCACAAACCAATGCTTTCTTCTACCTGCCCATAGCCATCGCTGTCTTAAGTGTAGCAGTCTCTGTGTATTATTACTTCAAGGTGATAAAAATAGCATTTTGGACTCAGCGCCTCCCAAACTCTGAATTACAAATAAATTTAAATGCTAAAAAACGTATTATTATGGCTTTTTGTGTTGGAGGCATAATTCTTATGGGTGTTCTCCCAGATCTCTTCATTGAGATGTCCGATGCGGTAATTACTTCACTGGTCAAATAGAACAATTGAAACCAAACTTTACTGGCCAATAAAAAGATTTTTATCTGGAATTGGCTATTTCCATGCAGCCCACTAAAAAGTCAGCATCAAGTTCGAAAATTTATACAGGCATAAAAATCTGGCTTGGCAATTAACGTCAGGTTTGATTAGCTTTGTTTTTCAATGAGTCGATTTCGTTTAATCGTTATATTAGTTTTACTGCTCACAAGTTTAGCCACTCGCGGAGCGGACAAAGCTGAATCTGATAGCTATGAAATAGAAAACTTATCGGACTCCTCGCAGATTGAATATGATTCACAATCAGGTTTAGCTATTGCTAGAAATGGCGTGCGGATAACAAGCAAAGGTAACGTTATTACGGCAAACCAGGCTACTATAAATGACCAGACTGGCGATATAATCGCAACTGGGGGAGTCACCTTCGTCCAGGGACACTACATTTGGACCTCTGAAAGTATCGAATACAATTTCAAAACAGGTCACGTCAAAGCTGAAAATTTCAAAGCTGGATCAGAACCATTCTATGTAGGAGGCAACAACCTAAACTACGACGCTAAGGAAAAAATCTATTCCGCAAATGATGTTTTTGTTACTACCGATGATGTTCCACAGCCGGGATTCAAAATTAAGGCCAAACGCATCAAAGTCGTTCCGGGTGAATATGTTGAAGCATACCAGGCCGTTCTATATAACGGTAATATTCCGATAATGTACTTCCCGAAATATAAACGCCAATTAGACAAACAAAGTGCCTTTACTTTCACCCCGGGTTATAGAAGTGTCTACGGCCCATACTTGCGCTCGGCATATAACTGGTCTGCCTCAACAAACCTAAACGGGGTAGTACATTTAGATTACCGTGCCTTTCGCGGTGTTGGCGCTGGACCGGATTTTTCCTGGAACCTCGGCGGGCTCGGATCCGGCTCCTTAAAAACTTACTATCTACATGACGAAGACCCGGATAAAATAGATTCCGGACGTCATATAGACTCAGACAGGTACAGAGTAAGATTTGAACATAGTGCAACCCTACGCACCAACCTATCGCTCAAAATCGCTGCAAATAAACAATCTGATCCATTTGTTACAAGAGACTTCTTTGAAGGCGAATATAAAAGAAATATGCAACCGCCTTCATTTGTTGAGGTAAATCAGCTTTGGCCAAACTACTCACTTAATATACTCGCAAACTTACAATTAAATGACTTCTTCGAAACCGTGGAAAGATTGCCAGATGTCAAGCTTTCAGCATATCGCCAGAAAATCGGTTCCTCACCATTATATTATGAGAGCGAAAGCTCTGTAGGCTATTTTAAATACAAATTTGCCGACGACGCCTTCCAGGACTACTCGGCTTTTAGAGCCGATACCTATCATCAGATAACACTACCAAAAACCTTCTTCGGATGGCTAAACATTACACCCAGAGTCGGTGGCCGCTTAACATATTACGGAAAATCAGATGACGGGGCTACCGTTACAGAAGAAACTTCACGATGGGTATTTAATACCGGTGCAGAAATCTCAACCAAAGCCTCACGAACCTGGCCCGGCGTCAAAAATAAATTGTTAAAAATCGACGGCCTCCGACATATCATTGAACCATCCATTAATTATGCCTATGTCCCTAACCCAAGTAAAAGAGCCCCTGACCTACCACAGTTCGATAAAGAACTACCCAGTCTAAAACTCTTACCCATTCAGTACCCTGATTATAATTCAATCGACTCCATCGACGGACAAAATGTGATCCGATTAGGCCTTAGAAACAAATTACAAACAAAACGAGAAGCTCAAATAGAAAACCTGCTTAATTGGGCACTATACTCTGATTGGAACCTCCACCCCAAATCAAACCAAAAAACCTTTAAAGACCTTTACTCCGACTTAGACTTTCAGCCCAGATCCTGGATCATACTCTCATCTGAAACCCGGTACGATATTAACGAATCGCACTGGAACGAAGCTAATCATTACTTAACCCTCCAACCAAATGATGTCTGGAGTTGGGCCATCGGCCATAGATATCTTAGAGAAATGCCATATCAAGGAATCAATTTTGGCAACAATCTCATTACTAGCCGCTTTTATTTCAAACTTAATGAAAATTATGCATTCCGAATCTCCCACCAGTTCGAGGCACGAGATGGAACTCTAGAGGAACAGTATTATACTATTTATCGCGACCTCAGGAGCTGGACTGCTGCACTTACCTTCCGAGTCCGAGATTACAGAACCCGGCCAACCGACCTCACAATAGCTATTACGTTCTCCATGAAAGCATTCCCCAGGTTCGGTCTTGGCAGTGACAGGGAACAACCTGAACTATTACTGGACTCATAAAGCCCACGCTTTAAATAATACCTATTTAAGCCACAACAAATTAATAAACAACAACTCACTCCCAAACCATTAATACAATTTATCGGAATAATAATGTGCCGAATTTATTGTCTCTCTTCGTATCTGGCTTGTTAGACCTTAACGAAAAGCCCTTCTCGCAAGTCCCTTTGAAAAGCCATAAAAATCAATTTATTGATGTCTTTGGCATTTAACAGGTATTATATCTGGTATGACAAATTCTATTTTTGATGTAGCTATAATCGGAAGTGGCCCAGGCGGTTATACAACAGCAATCCGAGCCGCTCGCGCTGGTTTAACTACTGCTTTGATCGAAAAAGCTAATATCGGCGGCGTTTGCCTTAATGCTGGCTGTATCCCAACAAAAACGCTCATCGCTCTAGCAAAAAAATTTAAGAGAACTAATACGAGCTTCTCAACAGAAACTTCAAATGCTAATAATCAGTTTCTTGATGTAAGCAATTTCTACAAACAAAAAAATAGGATTATAAACCAATTCGCCGCAGGAATTAATTTCCTGTTAAAACAATCCGGTGTTCAAATTATAAAAGGACATGCCAGGTTAAAAAATAACCAACTTATTGAAATATCAACTCCCGAACAAAATACATTTGAAATTCAATCAAAAACTATTGTTGTCGCCACAGGTTCAAGACCAAAAGATCTTCCGTCGATTCCATGGGTTGAACAAAAAATCTTATCCAGTAACGAAGTACTAAATCATGAAAAAATCCCAAATCATATTGCCATTATTGGTGGCGGCTACATCGGTTGTGAGTTTGCTGCCTACTTTAACAGTTTAGGATCGCACGTCAGTATTATCGAAGCTCTGCCAGGAATACTACCCAATCATGACCAAGAAATAAGCCAAATGTTAACCAGGGTCTTTCAACGAAAGGGCATTGATATAATCACAAACACGACTGTAACAAGCGCCCAAATAGATAATCAAATTAAACTCCTGCTCAACAACTCAACCCAATTATGCTTTGATTTAGTAGTTATATGCGTAGGAAGAATTCCAAATACACAGGATATCGGGCTTGAAAACGTGGGCATAGAAACTTCCAATGGCTATATTAAAACAGGCAAATTCATGGAGACATCTGTAAAAAATATATTCGCTATAGGAGATGTAACCGGAAAAATGCCACTAGCTCATACAGCATATACACAAGGCAAATACGCAGTTGCAGGGATTTTAAAATTACTTAACAAACATGGCAAAGAATCGAACTTTTATAATAGTTTACCCGATGAACCAAATTATGATTCAATCCCATCCGTCGTCTTTTCAGACCCAGAAATTGCATCTGTCGGCCTCACCACAGAACGGGCTAAATCATTATCGATTGATCCGCGTATCTCGCGTTTTCCTTTGACTGCTTCAGCGAAAGCCGTTATTGACGGTAATACCGAAGGGTTTATTAAGATTTTAGCCGACCCAGTGTCACTGCGTATTATTGGAGCTCACATTGTGGGAGAGAATGCGTCAGAACTCATTTCTCAAATGGCAATTGCTATTCAAAATAAATTGACAGCGTTTGACCTGGCCCAAGTAACATGGCCACATCCCACTACCAGTGAAATAATTTCAGAGTCCATAGAAGGTCTGATTGATAAACCCATACATTTTATTCCTAAATAAGCGACTATGAATATTGTCTACTTCGACATCGAAACAAAAAAGTCTTTCCAGGAAGTCGGGGGTAAATTAAATATTCAAAACCTCGGCATGAGCATCGGCGTCACCTTTAGCACAGCCAGAAATTCTTACAAGATCTACCAGGAAAAAAACGTAAACGATCTTATCTCAGAATTGCAACGTGCCGATCTAGTTGTAGGATTTAACCATACCCAATTTGATTTCCAGGTACTCATGGCTTATACAATTTTCGACTTCTCTCATGTCCCATCACTGGACCTTATGCTTGATATCCAGGCAAAAATCGGCAGAAAAATTTCGCTTGATTCCTTAGCAGAAGCAACCCTCGGACTCAAGAAAACTTCAGAAGGCTTGCAAGCTATCAAATGGTTCAAAGAAGGTAAACTCCTGGAAATTGCCGAATATTGCTGTTACGATGTAAAACTTACAAAACTATTGCACGAATTTGGTGCTAAACATGGAAAAGTCTTTTATGTAAATAATTTGAACGAACTCACTACCGTCGAGGTCAATTGGAAACCTAATGCGTTTTCACCTTCAAATACCAAATAATATAACCAAGACCTATAGTCAATAATCCAGCCATACTCTCAGCCGGACGTCGAAATATTGCAAAAAAACAAGACCAAAAAACAAAGATTAAAAATAAAACCTGGACCCATGGCCAGCCAGGCACGAAAAGGTTTCTATTCTTCACCTTTACCAAGCCTAAACCAATAACAGCAGCTGCTGTTGATAATGCTAATGTAAAACCTATATACGTCAGCAAAGCATCATATGTTGCCGTCCAAAGCATTACTAATGCAATAGTTGACTGCAACGCCATAGCCCACCTCGGCGGCCCTTCTTTGCCTGAAAAAATCGACGGCAAGTACCCGTCCTCAGCCATTTTGGCTATAACTCTTGGCCCAGCCATAGTTAATGATGATGCTGATGTCAATAATGCAAGTGATACTATTACTGACACAACTTTCATACCAGCATCGCCAGCCAGGCGATTTGCCGCTACTAAACCTATTTCTAATACCCCCGCAAGCTCATTGATTGGTGCTGAAAATACAAAAACCGCATTTATAAATACATAAATCACCATCACCACAAACGTGCCAATTATTAACGACCAAAACAGATTCTTTTCAGGCTTCGATACCTCTCCCCCAACATATACGGCCGCGTTCCAGCCAGAATAACTATAAGAGACCCAAATTAAAGAAACCGCAAAAGCCGATAAATCCAGCTGCCCAAACGAAACTTCCGATATCTCTATTCTATTTACTGCCACCGTTATACCAAACAATATAAATAAAAGCTTGATGCATACTACTAAGTTCTGAACAATCGCTCCATATTTAACACCAATAGCATGTATGATAAAAAAAATAATTATCACCGCAGTCCCGTAAAATTTATCGGGAATCTCATATGGCAGCCATAACTTAAAATATTTGCCAAAAGCACATGCCGCTGCTGCTAATGGAGCAGAAAAACCCACAAATAAAGAAATCCAACCTGCTATATAGCCCGCTGAAGGATGTAATGTCTTTGACAAAAATATATATTCACCACCTGATTCCGGAATCAGTCTAGCAAGTGCACTATAAGAAACGGCCCCTAATAAAGCAATAATACCACCAATAAACCAAACAATTATCACTAGCCAGGAAGACTTCAGGTCTGCTATCAAAAAACCGCTTGTAGTAAAAACCCCCGAACCTATCATGCTAGCAACAACAATTGATGTTGCACTGAAAAATCCCAATTCTCTCTTGTGCATGTTAATTATTCATCCCCACTAAATCAGGGTTTCTTTAAACACCATATTCCGATTATAACCAAACCTTGGTAAATAAAATCCAATCTTAAACTTGTTAATCACATCGCATCCAGCACTATCTTTTCTAACTGTTCTTGGCTTAAAGGGACGGGGTTCCCCTTTATACTGCTTGAGTTAAGAGCACGCATAACAATCTCAGGTATCTTCTCTTCCTCTAAACCAAACATTTTTAATCCATGAATCTGCAATCTTTCTACCAATGAACTAAGCCACTTAATGAGAATTCCCAAATCAGTTCCATCATCGCCGGTTACGATCCTGCAAATCTCTCTGTATTTTTCCAAATACATATATCCATCAGGTTTTGTATGAAGTTGTTCAATATTTGCCTTGGTCACACCTGGTAATAACGCTGCACAGATTGCACCATGCCCAGCATGCAATAAACCACCAAGTGGAGCTGCCAAACCATGAATAGCCCCTAGCCCAGCATTGGCAAGCGCTAAACCACTTAAAAGCGCAGCATGCGACATCCCCGTCCTTGCAGTCATATCCAATGGTTGTTCGCAAGACTTAACTAGATATCTGGAAGCATACGTCAACCCCTCCTTGCATATCATGTCCGTAAATGCATTAGACTTCAAGGAAACAAAAGCCTCTATTAATTGGGTGAACGCATCCAATCCTGTCGATGCAGTTATCTCAAAAGGCAAACCTAAACAAAGTTCAGGATCGACTAACGCCACTTCAGGCAACAACAAAATATTCCTTAGACTGGCTTTTATCCTGGACTCCGGAACCAGTATCACAGAGTTCTTCGTTACCTCGGCCCCTGTACCTGCTGTCGTTGGCACGGCTATGCACGGGATCTTTTTGGTCACCTTCTTGCCCTTTCCAACAACCTCCAGATAATCAAACACACTACCGTCAGCATAAAACATAACAGATACAGCCTTCGCTGCGTCTATACAACTGCCACCGCCAAGTCCAATTACCACGTCCACCGGATTTTCCTTAAGTACCTTGCTACAATCATCTATGTCTCTGACAGTTGGCTCATGCCTTAAATGATATTCTACCAATTCTAACCCAGCTTCTGAGAGCAGTCTAAAAACAGCTTCCCAGCGCGACGGCGTCCGACCACATATTACCAGTGCCCTCGTGCCAAATTCCTTAACTATGTCCGGTAATTGCCTGATTGACCCACTTCCAAATATTATCCGTTGCACAGTGCTAAATTCATATTTCATAACTAAATATCTGTGATATTTGTATACTTCTCACTATACCTGGGCTCAGCCATCATAGATTCAACAGCACTCCTCCATGCTAAATAATGCGCAGTCTGTTTATGTAATTTGGGAGCTTCATCGTCCTTGTAGATTTCTACTAAAACAAACTTTGTCTTGTCTTCTTGACTTTGAAAAACGTCGAATCTCGCCACGCCTTCTTCTTTTATGCTTTCACAAGCATTTTTAATCGTCTCTTCTCTAAATCTATCAACACACTCTGGCTTCACTCGAACATGCACAAATACCACTAACATATAACCTCCACAATACTTCTTCATCTAATTTCAATCTTGTCGCAAAATCCTAATACCAAAATCTAATCAGCGCAAAAGTTTTATTTTATCTCACTCGATAATCAGTTAACCCAAGAGGTCCGTTTACAGAATTAACCTGTCGTATCTTTAAACCTAAAATATTAACAGAATTTATCCCGATATTAAAACTAAGATGCTGCATCGTAGGCTAGTTAGCTAAGGTTTTACGATTTTATCTGTTTTTCTCGCTTGCGACAATAACAACTTCAACCTCTGGAACTTAGCCAGACATCGCCAGCACCAATTTTCCTGGTAACTGCTTCTACGATGTAGTCTAGCAGGCTGTTGAAAAAGGACTTTTTCAAAAACCTGCTAGGGTCATTAATGTACTTTTCTCTTTCTTGTGGAGTGAAAATGTTAGTAAAAAAATTTGTTTTTAAATTATCTTAAGTTCAAAGTCATAGGTCTCCTTTTATCAGGTAAGTTCTGGTAGTATTTACCAATAACCAGTCGGCGGAATTTTATTTATTAATAATGAAGCGTCAGCTACATCCGGGTCATGATATAGACCACAATGATGTCAAGTCAGCTGATAAAATTGGTAACGGTCCAATAACCTGTGGTTGATTGGACAGTCAATTCTAATGGGATCAATGTAAACCGGATAAAGCAAGGATATATGTACCATAAAATAATCCTATAAGCATGGATTGCGGCAGGAGTTAGAAGTATTTTTTTTGGGGGATCATAGAATAAAATCCAAGCTCCTTTAAGCAGATGCAGAATCTTTTGAATGTATGTGAAGGCGGCAAAAAGAATAGTCACGCGATTGAGCTCCAACTATTGGAATCAAACTGATTTCAAGGAAGATTTATAATGAGTGCTTGGTAATAATTTAAGTCGAGCTGCTGCTTGTTCTGGTGTAATATCACGTTGTGCTTCAGCAAGCATTTCATATCCTACCATGAATTTTTTAACAGTAGCAGATCGCAGTAATGGCGGATAGAAATGCCCATGGAGTTGCCATTGATTTATTTCCTGGGCATGCATTGGTGCAAAATGCCAGCCCATTGAATAAGGGAAGCTGGTTTCAAAAAGATTATCGTATTTAGTCAGAGTTGATTTTAATATTGCAGCCAATGAATCAATTTCATAATCGGTAAGTTCAGTGATTCTTGGTATATGTCTTTTAGGCAATAGTAATGTTTCAAAAGGCCATGTAGCCCAAAAAGGGACTAAAAATATCCAATCATCATTTTGTTCGACAATTCTTTCTGCACTGGCCAGTTCTGATTCCAGGTAATCGATCAGCAATGGTTTTCCATTCGATTCAAAATATTTTCGTTGTGTGAAATCTTCGCGCTCAACAAAAACAGGAACCCAGTCGCCGGCCCAGATTTGTCCATGTGGATGCGGGTTTGAACATCCCATTATAGAACCTTTATTTTCAAAAATCTGTACCCACTGGTATTTTTTACCAAGCTCTATTGTCTGTTCGATCCAAACCTGGATTACTTTTCTTATTTTTTGCACATCCATTTCTGGCAGGGTTAGGTCATGTCGGGGAGAAAAGCAAATTACCCTGCATTCACCCTGAACTGGCTGGTAGCGGAAAAATTTAGATTTACTGTTAGAAATGTTTTTAGGTGTCTCCGGCAGTAGGGCCGAAAAATCATTTGTGAAAACGAAAACATCTGTATAATTTGGGTTAACATGATTTCCGGCCCGACGATTGCCCGGGCACAGGTAACAATTGGGATCGTATTCAGGCCTGGTGTGTGCTGTTGTCTGTTCTTTATGTCCTTGCCAGGGGCGTTGCGTTCGGTGGGGAGAAACAAGGATCCACTCATCCAACAATGGATTATACCTTCTATGAGGGTGTAAGCCTGGTTCAAAAATATCCATATTGCTTCTGATATTTTAAAGAAAAAATGACGAACTACATTTTAAAAACGGTAGCGCCGCTAGCAGGTCTGCATATAAAAAGAGATGGGGTAATTCCGGTTTTTGACTTATATTCTGTAGTAATTATTTTGGAAATATCTTCCATGGCTTCAGTTTTAGCAAAACAAACAGCACAGCCGCCAAAGCCACCACCGGTCATACGGCAACCTAACATGCCGTTCAATGGTCCAATTCTGTGAGCAATATCCACGATAACATCCAATTCATTACAACTGACCTCATAATCATTACGCAACGATGCATGGCTAGCGTACATAAGCATACCGGCCGAGGTCCAGTTTGAATTCTTCAATGCATCAGCGGTTTCTAATGTACGCCGGTTCTCACTGATGACATGCCTGGCTCTTCGATAAACAACAGGATCCATTTTATCGCGAGCAGCTTCTAACATTGACGATGTTGCATCTCTCAAGGCTTTGACTCCGAGGATTTTGGCTGCTTGTTCACATTGAGCTTTGCGTTTAGCATACTCACCATTTACAAGCTGATGTTTTACGTTCGAGTTAACGATTAGAACTGAGACAGAACTTTCTGTAACCGGAACCAAATCCGCTTTTATGAATCTACAATCTAAAAGGAGCAAATGGTTTTCTTTAGCCATAGTAGCAGTGAATTGGTCCATTATTCCGCATGGTACGCCGGCATACTCATGTTCAGCCTTCTGGCAGAGCAAGGCTTTCTCCAAAGGATCGAGAGTGATTCCGGAAACAGCTTCCAACAATGTTGCAGTAGCCACTTCTAAAGCAGCGCTACTTGACAAGCCACCGCCCATAGGGACTGTAGATTTCATAAGCACATTTAGCGGTCCGGGGTGGATTCCGCGTTTTGAGAATTGCTCAACTACTCCGCGAACATAATTTGACCAGGCAGGTTCGCCTTTCGGGACAGGTTTTTGCAGAGGGATTTCAGCTGTTTCCTGCATTTTGGTACAGAACCAATTTATTTTCTGGTCTGCCGAGTTTTGCGATGGTCTTGCTGCAGCCAAGACGGTGTATCTGTCAATTGCCATTGGCAAGACAAAGCCCTCGTTATAGTCGGTATGTTCTCCGATGATGTTTACTCGACCCGGAGCAGCTACTATCCAAGTTGCTGTTTGTCCGAAATGAAGCTCAAATTCCTTTGCAGTATTAATGCAAAGTGTTTCCAAAGAATTAATGTCTTTAGACATATATCATCTTATTATGAATCTCTGTTTTTTTATTGCAAGAGTTTGGCTTACAAATTATTGCTTGCGAAAAAACGCCAGGAACTAGCAATGTTCGTAATTTACGGCCTTTCTGGTTTAATTTTTTTTGTTTTTACTAATTCCACTAACCCGACGTCGATGTATTGTCCGCCGCCGGTTTGCTTACAATGAACAGCCATTAAATTTTTTCCTGGTTTGATTGCTTTCAAAGCGTTTTCGGTAAGAGGGAATATTGTATAATCTGTGGTATAGCCGGTGGTAGAAAAAATCCTGGTACCATTTATATAAACCTCAGCGTCTTCATCGTGATGGATCCTTATCATCAGGTTACTGGGGATCGTAGAAGAAACAACAAATTCACGGCGCAACCAAATATTACGAGTATTCCATTCTGTTCTAACTACTGCTCCAGGAGTGCCACGTGTCCCGAAACCACCTTCTCCTGTTTTCCATTGATGATCGTCAAACTCAGGTTTTTCCCAATGCTCGCCGGGATTACTCGTAGTAAATTTCCATAACTGTGGTTGCTCTTCTGATGTAGGTATGAATTGACGGACCTCGGGTGGCACTGGCAACGGAGCCCAATTTTTGGATTTAGTAACATCGCGTGATGCCCATTTTTTCCAGACCTGTGCATCGTACAACATTTTGATAAAAACACCGCCTACAACAGGCCGTGCCTGGAAACCCACCTGGCGTGCGTCATGCGTCCAGTACCAATCCGTGAGTGGAACTCTGGTAGGCGATTCACATACAAACTTATAAACTGGCGCGATGATAGCCTGGAAGTCCTCTGGTGTTGGGGCTAATGTTGCCGTCCATATATTCCAATCCAGCTTAGTGTATTTCTGTCTATTATCCAGAGGCAAACCATATTTTAGTTGAACTTTCTTGTAAAACTCGACTTCTTTCTTTAAGACATCTGCAGGAAAGAGGTAAAGTCCAAGCACCCGATCCCAGACAAGGTTGTATTTTTGGCTCCAGGTATTAGGTTGGTCGAACGCCAATCGGAAATGGTCGCCATCGTCAGCTTCCTTGACCCACTGTTCTGCAAACTTTTTAGCAAGTTTAAAATATTCATCTGCTTTTTGGTTATTACCATTCATTCGGCATAATTTTGAGAACGCTCCTAATGCAACTATTGCTTTAGCTGAGAGGTTAACATTATGGGCCAGATGTCCGGCAAAGTCATCGGTACAAAGTTGATTTTCAGGGTCGAATCCTTTTTCCTTGAGGTAAGCGGCCCATTTTTCAAGTGCCGGCCAATATTTTTTTGCGAACTGTGTGCTATTATCGATCTGCGAAATTGCGGTTACCAAAATAATCATATTAGCTGATTCTTCAACGGGCATCTGATTTTCTTCTGTTCTTTCGCCACCACCGTAAACCTGACCATTAGCATGCGGATATGTGCCAAGGTCGTGTGGGGCGAATGGAAACTTCCATCTGGGAGATAGAGCATATTCAAGGATTGGCACGACAACAGCTTTTGCTAATGAAGGATTAAGTAATAACACAATTGGAGCCATTGGGTAGAATACATCAACAGTACCAATACAGCCGTTACTGAAGTTTTCCTTTGGGAACAATAATGGTTGGCCATTATCATCTGCGGCAATTTTACACCCTGCAAAAGCCTGTCGGTAAGATAAAGCACAGATCTGAGCATATTGTTCGCCACCAATATCCCGTAAGTCCTTCATTAGCTCATTATCGAATTCAGCACAACGCCTTTGTAATTTGGAGTACTGTTCAGCTGCGGTTTTTAGTAGATCGGTTGCATCGGCTCCGTTACGCCGCCAGAATGGTCTAAGGTTGTTCATAAAGTATTGAATGGAATAAATATCGTCATAAGCGAGTATCATCCACGTTGATTTTATCTTTTCATCTACCTGACCTAAATTAAAGACAAACGCAGCTACAGGCGTCTGGTCGTTTACTCTTCTGGGCATCAATTTATCATCAGGTTCCGGGATTATTCCATTTACAGCGAAAGCTTTTAACGCAACATCCTGTGCTGCTATGGTGGATCTTGTAGATTTTTCTGCTGGTGCAGCTGCATAAAGCCATCCCCAGTCAATTCTCAGGTCGTCGCCCTTTTTGGCTAAGATCTGTTGATCTTTGGAGCCTATTTTCAAAGTATACAAACCAGGAATAAACTCTCTTGACCATACAACTTCCTGGTCAGGATTATTGACAGTTAATTCAGATGAGCAGTGGAAATAAATAACTACATTATGTTTTCTGCCATCGATAGACTTTACATTCCATGTCAGATAAGTAGCAGGTCGCGACATTAGATCTATGTCATTTGGCAACATTGGAGTTGTAAAGATGAGCTCAATGCGTGTACCCTCACCTTCAAAAGTGTATATCGTCCGGGTAGGTAAAACCTCAAGTGCAGTTTGTTGAAGTTCCGGGACATTTGCCGGGCGGCTACCCATCAGTCTAAAAGTTTTGCCGTCTATATTAATCAAGCTGCTCAAATCATGATCTCTGCCAGTCCAATGTTTGGTGGTTTCATCGTTAAGTTTATCAGAGAAGGACCAAATACTAAAATAAGGATCATGCGTCACCAATGGAACTGCCGGTGGGATGGGCAGTCCTGATGCTTGTTTTCTAGCTTGCGGCGGTGAATAAACCTTTAAATTAGCAGCTGTTATAGTGTCAGCATCCATTTTAATCAGTTCCCGATCATAAGTCATAAGACCATTGACTTCGGTTTCGACATCAGTAGTTTGCGTGTAAACGGCAGCTGACAGCCCAGCGTCTCCAGTCAACGTATGGAGCTTTTCAATGAGCTTGACATACGCCTGGGTTAACTCTGCAGGTGATTTATAATTTCTGTAGCCCCAACTACCTTTTTCTCCCCAGGTATGTCCTTCTATCGGCAGGCCCAAGCCACCAAACTCGCCTAAGACTCCCGCACGATTGGGCTCGATGTTGGGAGCACCAGGGCCGGGGTAAACATGAATATCTTTGACATCGCCCACGTGACGATCTGTCCATCCGCTGGCGTTATTAACAAGTCTGGTAGGATCCAAACTCTTAATTAGCGAGACGATTCTTGGTGTATCGAACTGGCCCCATCCTTCATTAAATGGCACCCACATAACAATACATGGGTTGTTAAAATGGTCTTCAATCATGCGTCTGAGTTCGAGTTCATATTGTCTTGCAGACTCAGACGAACGTTGTAAATCCGGATCATTACCACCTATGCCACGGTCACCACTTGGCATATCTTGCCAGACTAACAAACCAAGTTTATCACACCAATAGTACCAGCGCGCAGGTTCCACTTTTACATGCTTTCTGGCCATATTGAACCCTAATTTTTTGGTGACTTCGATGTCATAGCGCAAGGCCTCATCAGTAGGAGCTGTATATAAACCATCTGGCCAAAAGCCCTGATCCAATGGGCCAAATTGGAATAACTTTTTATTGTTCAAAAACAATCGCAGAACTCCATTTTCATCCCGGCCTAAGGAAATCTTTCGCATTCCAAAATAACTGCCGATTTCGTCGACTGCTACTCCATTTGTAATAACCGAAATATTTAGATCGTACAACGCAGGTGAATCTGGACTCCAGAGCTTGGGGTCTGAAATTTTTAAAGTAATTTGCGGTTTAACTGAATCCGCCTGAGCAGTTTCTGAAGTCACTTCGCCTTCAGAAACGACCTTTCCTTCAAACAGAACCTTTACACGAGTAGTAACCCGGCTTGCGCGAGACTTTATTGTCGGACTAATAGTGACCGTCTGATCGTCTATATTGGGCACGATCTTTAAATAATCTACAAATGTTTCTGATACTGGTTCCAGCCAGACTGTTTGCCAGATACCGCTAGAAGGGGTGTACCAAATTCCGCCGGGATTCTTGACTTGTTTACCTCTTGGTTGAGTACTGGCATCTGTGGGATCATAAACTGAAACCACAATTTCCTGTTGTGTTGCATCAGACAAGAATGGGGTGATATCAAAAGAAAAAGAATCATAACCACCTTTATGTGAACCCACCTCTTTGCCATTGATATAAACCGTAGCTTCCCAGTCAACTGCACCAAAATTCAAAATAATACGTTTACCTCGCCAGGCCTCAGGTATGTTAAACGTTCTGCGATAAATCAATCTTTCGTTTTCAGAAACCCGGCGCATTACTCCCGACAAAGCGGATTCAACCGGGAATGGCACCAAAATCTTACCGTCGAATTTATCTGGCTTCGACTCCGTTTTTGGAACTATGGCGTAATCCCAAAGCCCGTTAAGGTTCAGCCATTGTTGTCTTGTTAATTGGGGCCTTGGGTACTCAGGATGTGCCTTTTCTGGCGTAACATCCTTGGCCCATCTGGTCATTAACCTACCTTTTGCTGGCTGCCAACCCTCTGCGTTTAATTGATTTAACGATACACTTATGAACAGGTAAAAACCTGTCATTATCAGAACTATAGATTTAAAAATAGTTTTCATAATATCTCCCATTTACAGAAATATTGAATTAAATCGCTGAGCAATGCAATTAAGGATCTGTTCTATTTTTGTAGAAATCCGGTCAATCTTGTACACTCGCCTGTACTAAAACATTTATTCCAATTAAAGATAACAAGCATAGATTTTTGCTTTTACTCCGTTTTTCAAAAAAACTCCAAAGAGCAATGTCAATAAGCCTTGATCGTATAACTAAGTCTGATAAATTAATTAACATAATTAGGCATCAACCTGCGTCACGAGATTTTTATTGAAGTTTTATGCTATTAGGAACACCAAAGCGCAAACATGTTGCACTGCTGGTAGAGACCTCTTTGGGTTCAGGTCGAGACATACTAAGAGGCATCGCAAGATATGTACGAGAACATGAACCATGGTCTATCTATCATGAACCAAGAGGATTATCTGAGCCTGTACCTTCATGGTTACGAAAGTGGCAAGGCGATGGTATTATAGCCAGGATTCAAACAAAACAAATGGCTGAGTTTTTAGCCTCATTAAAAATCCCTATAGTTGACGTTCTCGGAGTTGTTCGGGTACCGACAATACCGTTAGTCCATGTAGATAATGTAGCGATTGCACAAATGGCAGCAGAACATTTGGAAGAAAGGGGATTTATGCACTTTGGTTTTTTTGGGATTATGGGTGAAAATTGGTCAGAAATGCGGCGTGATGCCTTTGGTGATTGCGCTAAAAACTTTGGATTTGATTTTCACTTTTATGAGCTACCTAGAAGTGCACCTAGTAAATCCTCCTGGGAGGAAATCGAAGATAGCCTGGCTGAGTGGATAAAAAAATTACCAAAACCCGCTGGGGTTATGGTCTGTAGCGATCAGCGTGGTCACCAGTTTCTTGAAGCATGTAGACGTGCAAACATCGCAGTACCAGATGAAATAGCAGTAATTGGCGTCGATGATGATTTACCATTGTGCGAAGTGTGCAATCCACCCTTATCAAGTGTAAGGCCCGGTCATGAAATAGTAGGATACAAAGCCGCTGAAATGCTTGATCTTATGTTTCACAACAAGCAAATACCAGATACGCCAATCCTGATTAAACCATCAGGTATTACAGTGCGTTTATCCAGCGATGTACTGGCAATCGAGGACAGAAAGATCGCCTCTGCTATTAGAATAATCCGTGAATCGGCTTGCGAAGGAATTCGTGTCGATGATCTGGCAAAACAAGTGGGCCTTTCTAGAAGTGTGTTGCAAAGGAAATTTAAGGCAATCCTGAACAGAACGGTCCATAAAGAAATAATCCGGGCAAAGCTCAAAAGAGCACAAGAGTTGTTAACAGGAACAAACCTCTCTTTATTGGATATAGCAGAAAGGACCGGATTCAAACACCAGGAATACCTCGGTGTTGTGTTCAAATCATTTTTTGGCGTTACTCCAGCTGAGTATAGACGTCTCAATTCCACTGTCTCTGATACACCATCTGATGAATGAAAATCTCAAAGACTTATTAAGCTTAACAAATTGTTTAATGGCTTTAATCAAAGACAGCGGCTTATTAAGAGAGATCAGTGATCCTGACTCAAAGGGGTTGGTGGTAGTGGTGGCATCCGACCTGCCAATACCTCGCCGCGGGTTGCTTCTCTGTTAAGCTCGATTTGCAACATCTGGTTCAGATCGACATTATCAGCTCGGCTACGGATCCTGCGCGTAATTGAAGCAGAAGATGATTGATTTTGTAAAGGTTGAACCTGCGAAGATTGCGGCTGAGGACTAATCGGAGCGATATTTGGTGTTTGTACCATTGTTTGTGGTGAGACCGCTACAGGCGGAGGCATTTGTGGTGGCACAACTGCCATAGGCCGAACCACCCCTGGAACATTCGCCCCGGGTAAAGCTGCAGGAGTGTTTGGCAATTGATTGGGTGCTGGACCAACAGGTTTCTGCGGGCTATCAACTCCAAGCGTCAGCGTCCTTTCTATTCCAGAAATTAAAACTTTAACAGACCCTTCCTTTTCATTTATGGATATCACCTCAATTTCGTCCTCTTTCATTTTCTCATTTAAAGTCAGGTACCGAAATGGTGGAGTTTTCCCCGGATTTTCCTGGATCACAAAATGTGCACGCTTTTTACCTTGATAATTCGAGATCCCGGAAATTTTAATATTGTTAGGATTCTGAGCCTGTGGCGGTGTTTGAGGCGCTGGAGGAGGCGGCTCTCTCAGACCAAAAACGTTTCGTTCAATAATCTTAACGTAAGGATTTGCATCAGGTTCGCCAAACAAGCTAACCCCAGCTATGGCGTACATAGCCATCACAAAGGATAAAAAGCCCGATACAAATCTTTTCATTTCCAATAAAACCTTCTCTAAAAAACACCAAAATCTGTTAAAAGTTTCGAGCTTACAATTTAAACAATTATAATTTTCAAAAGACTTAATAAATCGAGAGCCTTTTCCCCAATATTATCAACAAGGCTATCAAATTTAAACTACATTCTTTTTGCAGATTTTCAATTTCACTTTTTGTCCAAAACCGTTACAAACCTTCCAGACCCTCCAAATATGAAAAAATAAGGCCGGACAACTCTTGACTATAGCCTCCTTCAAGTACATGAAACATTGGCACGCCGATTTCTCTTAAGATACCACCAAGCCACTTATAGTCATCCACTTCCAATTTCTGTTGGCCGACCGGGTCATTCCGATAACCATCGAAGCCAGCTGAAACTGCCAAGACTTCTGGTTTAATAGCTGCTATTTCCCTGCATGCCTGTTCTAAGGTGTTTTTATACAATTCCCGATCTGCACGAGGCGGCACTACAAAATTTGCGCAGTTGTTTCTGGAAACTGAACCTGTACCAGGATAACCAGGGTATTGATGAACAGAAAAGAAAAATACATCAGGGTCATTCAAGAAAATCTCCTCTGTCCCATTGCCATGGTGTGTATCAAAATCAAAAATAGCAATCCTGGTAAGGCCCTTTTGTTGCAATGCCCTCACTGCTACTGCTATGTTATTAAGATAACAAAAACCCATAGCTGCTGCAGGCCTAGCATGGTGTCCGGGTGGACGCATTAAGCTGAAAGCTTGTTTTTTTTCCTCTAGTGCACAATAAGCAGCAGTAACTGCCCCTGCCGTGGCAAGCCTGGCAACAAAGCCTATTTCCTGATGCCATGGCGTTTCAGAGTCAAAATCCCCAGGTATGTTTAATCTCTCCAGATGACTTTTTGTATGCACTTTAAGGATAACATCGTCTGTAATCGGTATAGGCTTACGCCATTCGATAGTAATAATGTTTTGATTTTCCAATAATCTGATAGTCCGTGCAACACGTTGAGGTTTTTCTACATGCCCTGCAGCAGAATAATCCAGGCATCTGTTATCAGTTATAACTACCATGGGCCGTGTTTTTTATTACAAACAGCTGAACATCGCAGCTGCAGCATATAAGCTATATAAGCTTTTTTTTTAATCCGTGGGACCATTCTCACACTTTTATCACAAAATTTCAACCTTTGAATTTAGTGTTTTGTTGTCCTGGACATTTTTTATAAGATAAGACATGCTATCTTGATGAGATTCTTTATGAAACCAGGATTCAATAGCAGAAGCACAGAGCATAATTAATAGGCCTAATATCATAGCAACAAACAATTTAATACGGTCATGCGAATGAAACTGTACTTCTGGTAATAGATCAGACATGGCAATACAAATGAAAGTTCCGGCACTGAAGGCAAGTACACACCCGGTGAATGCTGTTTCCAGCTGCGATTCAATAAAAGACTCCCCTCCGACAAACAATACAACCCCGAGAGGAATCATTAGTGCAAATATAATCTGGATAATAATGGCTATCTTCGAGCTAATCCTATTTTTAATCAAAAGTGTGGATATGGTCAAAGAATCAGCAGGTTTGTGTAATACAATAGCCAAAAAAACTGCAAGTCCAAGTCCCTTGCTAGCTTCAACTCCAAGAACTGCGCTTCCCAGGCCAATACCTCCCATTATAGTATGAATAAATAAACCAATTATGGCAGCCCAACCTCCTATTGGGGGTGCTGCAGTTTTTGTTTCGTGTGGATGTAATTCGTGACATGGCACCGAGCCATTTTCGTGCAAGCTATCGTGACTTGTATCGTGACTATGTGGACTAAGGAATCTTTCGATCAAAAACAAACCCACAACACCTAAGGCCACAAACAACCCAAACTTTTTTCCAAGTAGCTCTGCGCTCTCTGGCATCATGTGAAAAAACGCCGCTCCCAACATTGCACCGCCTGAAATACTGAGATAAATCTGCAACTGTGAATGAGTAAGCTTTCTGGCCAGGGGCAATATCCCGCCAATCAAAGATACCGCGGCTATCGCTAAACAATAAAAAACTACCATACAGTCAATGCCAGGCCTCAGAGCTAAAATTCAAACTAAGGCCAAAATCTCCATCTCATTCGATTCCACACAACTCCACACAACCTCAGAGATGCTCTACCGTTTTATAGCAAAGGTTTCTTTATTTTCAATATCTGAAATTATCTCTTTTATCTCGCTATAATCGTTCACAATATAATCGGCTGATCTGAGATCATCGTATGGCAAAGAATTTGTTATAGCAATCACAAGAATCCCTGCACGCTTTGCTGCTTCAATCCCTGCTACAGAGTCCTCTATAATGATGCATTCCTCAGGCTTGACTCGCAGTCTTTTTGCAGCCTCTAAAAATACATCCGGCGCTGGCTTTGGTTTACCTACGTCTTCTACACTCACAATGGCATCGAAATATTTATGTAAACCGTCGAGATTTAGCACTGTGTCTATTACTTCAGGTGGAGATCCCGATGCCAGTCCTAACAATTTTTTCCCTTTTAAATGTTCTAGCAGTATTTTTACCTCAGGGAACAAAGGTTTTTCTTGTTGAATCAGGTTGATTAATTTTTGACGTTTTCTAGCCAATAAAGAATCCAATGAATGCTTTGGTCTATGTAATGAAATCAAATCCTCTAACAAAGCGCGATCGGACTTTCCATAATACGCCTTAAAATCGATACCATGGTTCATTCCTATTCCGATTTCGTCGAACAATTCGAGAAATGCCCGCTCATGTAACGGTTCACTATCAACAATAACACCGTCCATGTCGAATATTACAGCTTTAATTTTTTTCATATTAAATCTTCAACCATAATTTAAGTTTAAATCCTCAAAATTCCTATGCAAAGATAATTGAATTCATGCAGTATTCAAGTACAGCAGGCCAAAACCTTATCCATGAGCAGTTCTAAAAGTAGGCTTTGTAATTTACGAATATAAACATTGCTTAATTTCAATATTAACTGATTATGTTTTTTAGCGCTCAATTTTTGAGCAGGATTTTTACTGTAAGTAAGTTTTTAATGAAAAATGCACGTCAACAGCGCTTGAAATGCTGTACATTTAACTGGAAAGGTTTTGCCTGATAATCAATTTTAATAAAAGCAGATACTTAAATTGAACTCGTTACTACCTGGATGAGTCTTTCTTTTTTATAATTCAGGCTGTTGTAAGTAAGTGGTTTAGAAACTTTTTTCTGGAGAGGACGAAATAAAGATAATTGAAACAAACCGTCCAATAATTGTGTCTTAACGTACATAGAAAATGGCTAATACAAGAAACAAACGACGTAAAAAGCTAATACTACTTGCTATTTTAGCTCTAATAATAGCTAGTAGCTGGCTTTATGTTCATTTTACGAGGCGCGACCCCGTTATAACTGTGCAAACAGAGAAAGTTGTACGCCGCAACATTACAGAAACGGTTATTGCTACTGGGCGTGTGCAGCCAGTTAACTATGTTAAAATCAGCCCAGAAGTAAGCGGCGAAATAATAGAATTACCTGTCAAGGAGGGTCAATTTGTTAACAAAGGTGACATCTTATTTAAGATTAAGCCTGACTTTTATTTAGCAAACCGGCGGTCGGCGATGGCGAGTTTGGAATCAGCTCAGGCGAATCAGCGTCTTGCACAAGCAAACCTTGCAAAAGCAGAAGCAGAATACAAAAGATACAAAGAGCTTTTTGAAAATAAATTAATTTCAGACTCGCAATTTCTGGAGGTTAAAACGGCTTATGATGTAGCAAAGGCAAATGTCGAGCAATCTCAACATCAAGTTGAAATGGCTCAGGCCGCCTTATCCAGGAGCGAAGAAGAACTTTCAAAGACTACTGTGTTTGCTCCATTGTCAGGTATTATTACAAAACTCAACTCTCAACTAGGTGAACGCGTAGTTGGCACTGCAACATATCAGGGTACAGAGGTCATGACAATATCAGACCTAAATGAGATGGAGGCTCGGGTAGACATAGGCGAAATTGACGTGGTTCTCATTAAGATTGGGCAAAAAGCAAAATTAGAAGTTGACGCTTTTAAAGACCGTAAGTTCTCAGGTTTAGTAACCGACATTGCAAATACAGCCAAGACCTCCGGTCTGGGCTCCCAGCAGGAAGCCACCAAATTTGAAGTGCGTATCAGAATTCTTGAAAAGGAAGCATTCCGTCCTGGGATGTCAGTAACAGCCGAAATAGAGACAAGGTATCGCACCAACGTGCTGGCCGTGCCCATTCAAAGCGTAACTACACGCATGCCAAAACCAACCAACTCAATTGCCACAAATAAGAATGGCTTTTTTGCTAGCATTTTTTCCACAAAAAACAAAACAGCTCAGCAACAGACTCCATCAGCAACAAACTCGGCTCCCAGACCATCAAAATCAACAAACGCCCCCACGAACTTGACAAACCAGAACAATTCCACAACCACCCACAACCCTGGTACAAATGAAATTGCTTCACCCAAAAAACCAAACGAGCCGGTGAAACCTATTGAAGTAGTATTTATTGTAGAAAACGATACGGCAAAAATGGTTCCTGTTAAACGAGGCATAAGTGATGATTCATATGTTGAGATCCTCGAAGGTATAACCGAAAATCAAGAAGTAGTTTGCGGTGGCTATAAGGCTATCAACCGGGAGCTCGAAGATGGCAAAAAAGTGAAAATAGACAACTCGAAATCGCTTTTTCAAGAGACCAAAACACCTTAAATCATAAAATCATTTGACTCAGCAATGACAGGCCATACAAACAATACTCTTATAAAACTCAGGGATATCAAGAAGGATTATTTTTTGGGGTCAGAGATAGTTCATGCGCTTCGCGGAATTAATCTTGACATCAATAAAGGTGAATATGTGGCAATTATGGGGCCATCCGGATCCGGGAAATCTACTCTTATGAACTTACTTGGATGTCTGGATACACCAACATCCGGGATTTTTGAACTAAACGGTGTCAATGTCGGTGAGCTCGATGATAATCAGCTTGCAGACATAAGGAACCGTGAAATAGGCTTCGTTTTTCAGACATTTAATTTACTACCACGATCTAATGCCTTACATAATGTAGAACTCCCATTAATCTACGCAGGGCTTGATGCAGCGGAACGGAAAACCAGAGCTCTGGATGCCTTATCTCAGGTCGGGTTATCAGATCGAATAAACCACAAACCCAACGAACTTTCCGGAGGCCAACGTCAACGAGTTGCTATAGCCAGAGCCCTGGTAACCAAACCTTCATTAATCCTTGCCGATGAACCTACAGGAAACCTGGATTCTAAAACAGGCGATGAAATAATGGCACTTTTTGATGAGCTCGCAGCCAAAGGCAATACAATAATACTGGTAACTCATGAAGAAGACATAGCAAAGCACGCTCACAGGATAATCAAACTCAAAGACGGTCTTATTCACAGTGATTATCAACAGCAAACTGAGCAAAAAAAAGATAAAATCTTTCAACATCAATAAATGAATTTTTCTACAGAATTAAAGGAAGGCATTAAAGTGTCCTGGAGCGCAATACGAGCAAATAAAATGCGCTCCATTCTAACTACTTTGGGTATAGTTATTGGTATTGTTACTGTTACGCTCATGGGTGCTGCAATCAGTGGCTTAAATAAGGCCTTTCTTAATAGCATTTCAGCTCTTGGGTCTGACGTTCTGTTTGTAGAAAAATTTGAATGGTTTAGTAATGAAGAATGGTGGAAAATGCGCAATCGTAAAGATATTACCCTTGAAATGGCGCATTCCCTGCAGCGGCAACTAACCCTGGCAGCTGCAGTCTCAGCCTTCGCCGATACATTTACTACTGTCAAATACAACAATCTATCAGCCACAAGTATCCAGGTAGTAGGCTGTGAGGCAGAAGCTGCAATTATTGGTGGAGCAACAATGGACTTAGGAAGGTTTCTGAGCGCCGACGAAGTAGCCGGGGCGCGACCGGTGTGTGTGCTAGGAGCTGATATAGCTGCAAAGTTTTTCCCACATGAGACGCCACTGGGCAAAAAAATTCTTATCGGTAACTCACCATATGAAGTTGTTGGTGTACGCAGCAAAGTAGGACAGTTCCTCGGAATTCTTAACTTAGATAATCAAGTAATGATCCCTATTACCAAATATCTATCAGAAATGACGCGCTGGCCAAATGTCACCATCCAAATAAAAGTCAAAGATCCATCATTATTAGACGACGCAAAAGAAGAGGTTCGGTCCGTTATGCGAAAGATACGGAAACTTGCCCCGGGTGACCCAGATGACTTTGCTATAAACCAGCAAGAGGCGTTTATTCGTACATTTAACAAGATCGGCGGAGTTATTGCCGGTGTAGGGCTTTTCATAACCGGATTATCATTATTCGTCGGGGGGATTGGTATTATGAACATCATGTTTGTTTCTGTAGTTGAAAGAACCCGTGAGATCGGTTTACGCAAAGCGCTGGGTGCAAGAAATCGAACTATTCTTTTGCAGTTCTTAATCGAAGCCGCTAGTATTTGTATAATCGGTGGTTTGATTGGTTTGGCTATAGCCTGGCCGACTTGCATGTTTTTGAAAACTATATTCCCTGCCACCATGTCTCTAAAACTAGTGGCTTTATCGTTATGTGTATCCACATGTACAGGAATAATATCAGGATTCCTGCCCGCATGGAGAGCAGCAAAAATGAGCCCTGTTGAAGCGTTAAGAAATGAGTAAATTCCAAAAAATATTGCATATAGCTGAACTCAAAGAAAGTTGGCTCATGGCAATAAATGCAATTGCTGCTCATAAGCTGCGTTCTGCCCTCACGCTATTAGGGATCCTTGTAGGCGTGTTTTCAATCATTGTAACCATGACCGCAATGAAAGCTCTTCAACGTGTTGTGGAAAACGAACTAAGCCAGTTGGGAGCGAATGCCTTTCAAATTCAAAAGTTCCCTGCTATTTATGTGGGCGGTCCAGAAGGTTTTGAAAAATATTGGCGTCGCAAAAATATAAAATATCCAATTGTCCATGAGCTCAAACAACGGGCAACTATGGCTAAGAGTGTTGGGGCTCAAGCGTGGGTCTGGCAAGCAGAAGCAATATCAAAATACGAAAAAACAAACCCAAACATAGGGCTTTTGGGTGTAACTCCAGAGATATTTGAAGCTCGAAACTGGCTCATAGAAGAAGGTAGGCCGATCATGCAATCTGATCTTGATAGCACCCGCAACATATGTGTACTAGGAAATAAATTAGCAAAAACCTTGTTTCCGCACAGTTCAGCAATCAACGAGAAAGTCAAATTTGCCGGTGTCAATTACACTGTGGTCGGCGTGCTCGCATCAAAAGGAGAACTTTCTGCCGGTGGCAACAGTGAAGAAAATTTCATAGCTATCCCACTTACTACTGCTTTAAACCGGTTCGGCCGTGAACGTAATGTCGATATTATTGTTCAAGCATGGTCAAATAATGTTTTCGAAGACACAATAGAACAAGTTCGTGGAATTCTCAGGACAATCAGAAAAGTCGATCCAGGAAAAGAAGATGATTTTGAAATTTTATCCAATGATTCGCTCATTACCCAATTTCGGACATTAACATTTGCTGTTCGAGTAGGTGTGGCCGTGGTGAGTTCCATAGCATTAATAGCAGCTGGAATCGGCATCACTAATATAATGCTGGTATCTGTGACCGAAAGAACCAGGGAAATCGGTATCAGAAGAGCCATCGGCGCTAAGAAACGCAATATCATTTCCCAATTTATCATGGAGGCAACAGCCCTTTGCCAGGTCGGCGGCGCACTGGGAGTTATCCTTGGTGTCATTGGCGGAAACCTGGCAGCTGCGTACCTTAAGGTGCCACCCATCATTCCTGTGGACTGGGTTATCATAGGCCTCCTAATATGCTCAGCAGTAGGCATGATATTCGGAACGTATCCAGCCATTAAAGCGGCAAATGTTGACCCCATAGAAGCCCTCAGATACGAGTAGCCTTATTGTCGTAGGCCGGGCAAAATTTTTAAATAACAATTTCATGAAAGAAGTCTGTTTATCAGAGATCACATGTCTGATATCCGAAAAAAATAACTGCATTGCGGTTAGCAGAAAGGGCTTATTCAATGTTTTCCCTGTTAAACCGTTTGTTTTTAGACTCTGCAAATAAACGTTATCCGACTGGCAATTCTGAAAAATAAAATCCCTGGCAACACCAGTGCCTGAGGGAATTTCAACAACAAAAATCTCAAGAATATCTTGAATTTGAAATACCTCTTATGCAATAGTCTGAAACCAGTGTCGATGAGATCGCTAATTTTGCTAATTATATTTTTTCTGAAACTACAGATACTTGGGCTATTGGCAACACAATCGGTCACTATTAATTCTCATGAATACATTCGGGTAGCCGACTGGGCAAAAGAAAACGGATTCCAAATCACAAAAGACGGTAGTGACAAAAGGATAATTCTTAAAAATAAATGGGCTAAAATTGAAATAGAGTCAAACAATATAAAAGCAAGGTTTAATGGGATCTTAATCTGGCTCCTCTCAGCGCCAGTTTTGATAAAAAATGATATTTATATATCCCAATTAGATGTGGATAAAACAATAACCCCCATAATAAAGCCACCAAAAATTACAGCTAAGAAATCCGGTTTTTTAGTGGTTCTTGACCCCGGCCATGGAGGTCAAGACCCCGGAAATATAGCAGGAGCAAATCCTGAAAAAAAATATACATTGCTAATTGCAAAAGAGTTGAAAACATGTCTTCAAAAAGCTGGATTAAAAGTGATTCTAACGCGCAGTACAGATAAGTTCATTCCTCTGGGATCGCGACCAGAAATTGCAAATACAAGAAAAGCTGATTTATTTATCAGCATTCACTTTAATAGTATCGACAACAACGACACAAGTATTTCCGGATTAGAAACATATTGTATGACCCCCAGTGGTGCGTCTTCCAGTATAGGTACCGGGAAAACAGTTCACGAGGCTTATCCGGGAAATCATTATGACAAACACAATTTTTTTCTTGCTTATACTTTACACAAAATGATTTTAGCTGGAACCGATTTGCAGGATCGCGGCATACGCCGAGCCAGACTCATGGTTCTAAAAGAATCTAAGGTACCATGCGTACTACTGGAGCTAGGATATCTAAGTAATAAAAATGATTACAAAAAAATTAATACACCTGCATGGCGAGCAAAAGTATCCCAAGCAATAACTGACGGAGTTTTAGCATACAAGAAGATGATAGAGCGATGAAAGATATTCGTTCTTTACCTATTGGAGTATTTGACTCGGGCATTGGTGGTTTGACTGTCGTCAGACAGATGCACCGGGTGATGCCTTCAGAATCGATAATATATCTGGGCGATACAGCAAGAGTCCCATACGGAACAAAGTCACATCGTACCATTATAAGATTTGCATGCGAGGATGCTAATTTTCTAATGGACAAATGCGTAAAAGCTATTGTTGTTGCATGCAATACTGCGTCTTCTTGCTCCATTCCTGTTCTGGAAAAGCTTTGTCCAGTGCCAGTATTTGGGGTTATTTTACCGGGCAGTATAGAGGCCGTGAAAAAATCAAAAACCGGAAGGATCGGCGTCATAGGCACAAGATCAACTATCCGAAGTGGCGCTTACGAACATGCGATCCGATCTGTTAATCCCGATGTTGTCGTTGTGAGCCAGGCCTGTCCTCTGTTGGTCCCATTAGTTGAAGAAAATTGGATCCGCCACCCAGTTACAACTGAAATAATAACCGAATATCTCAAGCCAGTGTTAAGAAATAAGATCGATGTACTTGTATTAGGTTGCACTCATTACCCAATGCTTAAGAATGTTATAAAAAGAGTAGTTGGACCTTCTGTGAAGCTTGTCGATTCAGCGCTCACTTGTGCCAAATATGTTAAGGCACAGCTAGAAAAAAATAATCTATTAAACCCACAAAAACAAAAAGGTACACTCCAGTTTTATGTCACAGATGAACCAGAATCTTTCAATAACTTAGCCAGTAAATTCATGGATGGCTTACGAGTAAATGCCACAAAAATAGACTTACAGCAATTAAAGGTCGTTGACTAATTTGCATTATTCCTTATGTATAAACTCAAAGATTAAACAAAATTTAAAAATGATGAATTTAGTCTCGCCGTTTTACCAGAATGTGCTCATAAACCCAGCAAAATGCGCTATTCACTGGGGAGACACTCAGATAACCTACTTAGAACTTTGGAACCAAAGCTCGCTCATTTTGAATTTCATAACCGAGGTGGCCAATATTAAAAAAGGCCAAACCGTTGGCATACTTCTTAAAAACCGTCCACATTATGTTGCTACAATATTTGCAATCTTACGTGCTGGTGCAATTGTAGTTCCAATCAATAGTTTTTTAAAAGCCGATGAAATTATTCATATAGCAAAAGACGCCAACATCCAACTGGTTATTACAGAAATCGAGTTTGATAGCCTACTGCCCAAAATTGCCGCTGCAATTCCACAACTTAAATTTTTTCATATCGAACAAATTAATACGCTTAAAAAAACAAACTTTGATAAATTACAGCCATATGATAATAACAACATAAGTCCGGAGGATCTCGCTTTTTTATATTATACATCCGGTACTACGGGAAATCCTAAAGGAGTAATGATAACACATCGGAATCTTCTAAGTAACGTCCAGAGCTGTAGTGTTGTTTTGTCCACAGTCAATTCTGACCGGTTTATCTTGCTATTGCCAATGTTTCACAGTTTCATGATTTGTGTTTGTATTTTTTTGCCATTGCTTCAGGGAGCTACTATAGTTTTGGTAAAATCTATTCACCCATTAAAAAATATTTTTCATGAGATATCAAAGTGTGGCGATGGCGTTTTGGCTGCTATTCCTCAATTCTTCAGAACAATGGTCGATAGTGATTTACCGGGTGATCTACCTTTGAAACTATGCATAAGTGGGGCAGCGCCGCTACCTGTCCAGGTTCTAAAAGAATTTCAAAAAAAATTTAAAGTCCCCCTCTTAGAAGGTTATGGTTTAAGCGAAGCCAGTCCTGTGGTCTCAATTAATCCTGTTAAAGGCCCATGGAAAGAAGGCTCCGTAGGCATCCCCATACCCGGTGTAAGTGTTTGCATCCAGAATGATTCAGGAGATATCTTAAAACCCAAAGAAATAGGCGAGATTTGTGTCAAGGGTAATAATGTAATGAAAGGGTATTGGAACCAACAACAAAGCACAGCCCAGGCTTTTAGAAATGGCTGGTTGCTGACTGGCGATATCGGCTACATAGACGAAGATGGTTATATTTTCATAACTGATCGTAAAAAAGATATGATCCTGGTCAACGGGATAAATGTTTACCCACGGGAAATAGAGGAAGTATTATACAGATACCCTGGCGTACATGAAGCTGCTGTTGTAGGCGCCAAAGACATTCGCAAAGGTGAACAGCCAATAGCTTTCATTTCTGTGCTCCCTGGAGTAAAATTGGAAAAAAGAAAGGTCGGAACATTTTTAAGATCTTATCTCGCAGATTATAAAGTCCCGAAAAAGATAATTGTATTAGATGCCCTGCCACGCAATGCCAATGGCAAAATCCTCAAACCTGTATTAAAGCAAATGCTCAATAACCAGGACTACACAATCCAGGACCAGTCTGACTAATAG
>Ga0207433_10000249_pt1 | contig 128619 bp, 124 predicted proteins | sample YelNatPaOPGAMG01_FD_187559 | JGI IMG/M metagenome (GOLD analysis project Ga0207433, IMG submission 187559) | Hot spring thermophilic microbial communities from Obsidian Pool, Yellowstone National Park, USA - OP-RAMG-01 (SPAdes) (version 3) | ecosystem: Environmental > Aquatic > Thermal... | reverse complement strand
CCTTAATTGGCCTATGTGGCGTTAGGAATAGTATATTAAAAATTTAAGATTTCAATATTTTAATAAATTCTTCCACTGAAATTTCTAAATCATCGATAATCCCTTTTAGGGTTTTCTTTTTAATATCTTTTCCGGGATGAATTGGGATAGTAACTCGGCGACCATCGGAATGTTTAAATTGAGCGTGGCTACCAACGCGATGATATTCAAAAAATCCAAGTTTTCTTAAAACTCGGATTAAATCTTTTGCTTTTATAACTGGTAATTTTGGCATTTAAACTCACTTAATAACGCCGAGTTCTCTTTGAGAAATTGTTTGAACCACTTCTAAAACTTCTTCCTCTTGAGGAATCTTTTCTTTATCTTTCAAAAGGCCTTGGAGATGGCAAATAATTGCTTCTTTAAGATTTCTTTTTACCTCCTCAATAGTTTCTCCCTGAGTATGAACGCCTTTCAAAAGAGGAACAAAACCATGATAACCGCATGGTCTATCGGGTTCAATAATAACTCGAAAAGTATAAATTTTTGTTCTCATAAAATTTATTTTATCAAATTGAAAATAAAAATCAATAAAAAAGTGGGGGTTATTTAAAAAATTTTAGCATTTTTTTTAGTGGCCAGCAATTTATGATATCTTCTTTCTCTGCCCAACCCCTTCTTGCTTGAGCTATCCCAAGTTCGATAAATCTCATTTGATCTACGTGATGGGCATCGGTGTTGATTACCATTTTCACTCCCATTTCTTTTGCTTTTTTGATATTAATGTCATTTAAATCCAACCTTTCAGGATAAGAATTGATTTCTAAAATCGTTCCAGTTTCTTTTGCAACTCTCAAAATTTTATCAAAATCGATTTCGTACTCTCCCCTTTTTTGGATTAACCTTCCAGTTGGATGGGAAATTATATCAACATTCGGATTTTTCATTGCTCGAATTATCCTTTCTGTCATTTCTTCCTTTGTCATTTTGAACCTTGAATGAACTCCTGCAATAACAAAATCTTGCTCTTTTAAGCATTCATCATCAATATCAATTTTTCCATCTGGCAGAATGTTCGCCTCGCAACCTTTTAAAACTCTCAATTTGCATTTTGCAATTTGCAATTTGCAATTTAATTTATCAATCTCTTTGTTTCTTTCTCTCAATCTTTTTTCATCCAACCCATGTTCAATCTTCAAAAACTTTGTGTGATCTGCAATTCCAACGTATTCATATCCCATTTTAATTGCGTAATTTGCAATTTCCTCTATTGAATTTTTCCCTCCATCCCATTTTGAGTGGATGTGCAAATCCCCTTTGACATCTTTGTAATCGATGAGTTTGGGAAGTTTATGGCTCATTGCTGCTTCAATTTCTCCTCTATCTTCTCTTAACTCTGGCGGAATCCAATCCATTCCTAATTTTTCATAAATGTCTTCTTCATTCTCCCCGGCGATCATTTTCGATCCTTTAAAAAGCCCATATTCAGAAAGCTTTAATCCTTTTTCAATCGCAATTTTTCTCAAAGCAATGTTGTGTTCTTTCGATCCTGTAAAATATTGCAAGGCTGCACCAAAAGACTTTCTTGGCAAAACTCTAATGTCCATGTCAAAACCCTCTTTCATTCTTACTGAAGCTTTTGTTGTGCCTTTCCCCCAAACTTTAATCACTCCTGGCAAAGAAACAAAAAAATCCATTATCGGTTCTGGATTCTTTGAAATCACTAAAAAATCAACATCTCCTATTGTCTCTTTCATTCTTCTTATTGAGCCTACCACCTCAATTTTTTCTACTTCTTTCAAGCTTTTCAATTTCTCATAAACTTCTTTCACCCTTGGCAAAATATCTCCTAACAAAAACCTTCCTTTAGATCTCTTTGCAAACTCTATCGCTTCCAAAATATTCTTTTCAGTTTTCTCTCCAAAACCAGGCAAAATTGCAATTTTGTGGGCTTTTATTGCTTCTTCCAAATCCTTCAAATTTTTAATTCCCAATTTCTCATACAATACTTTCAATCTTTTTGGTCCCAAACCCTCAATCCCCATCAATTCATCCAAATTTATCGGATACTTTTTCTTGTAATCCTCGTAATACTGGATTTTTCCGGTTTTCAAATATTCTTCAATTTTTTTGGCAATGCTTTCTCCAACTCCTGGAATTTTTCTCAATCCTTCAAATCCCTCCTTTTTATAAATTTCATCAACATCTTTTTCTAACCCTTCCAAAGTCAAGGCTGCCTTTTCATAAGCATATGGCTTAAATTTCACATCCTCCATTTCCAAAAAGTAGGCAATCTCATAAAAAATTTTCGCAATTTCCTGATTTTTCATTTCTTTTCAAAAATTTCTTTAAAAGAGAAAATTAATCCTTTTTTGAGAGATCTGGGAGAGATTAATTTTAAAATTCCCAAAAGCGAAAATGCAGAAACTAAACCCAAAATCCCAACCAAAACAAAGACAGCTTGAAAACCGAAGGCGCTGGCAATCAAGCCTCCCAAAATTCCAGAAATTCCTATTCCCAAACCAACAAAGGTAGCATCCAAGCCCCATTCAGTTGCCTCTTTACCTTGATCGATGTGTCTGGTAAAGATTGCCGCCCATCCAGAAAAGGTCATTGCCATGGCGATTGCCTGAAGAGTTTGAAGCAAATAAATGTGAAAAGGATATTTTGCCATCAAATATCCAAAGGGAACTAAAGAGCTCAAAATCAAACCAAAAAATAAAAACCAAAAATCATCCTCTTCGCCCTTTCTCGAGTCTAAAAAAATTCCAATTGGGATTCTCAAAAGAGATTTCAAAACCCAATAAATTCCGCTCGCCAAACCAACGACTGCCAAAGTTCCACCTTGTATTTTTTCCACCACAAAAACAGCAAAGATCGGAGAAATCAATCCCCATCCAGACCAAAAAACAAAATCAGACAAAATCAAATATTTAATCACTTTATTTGGCTGAATTTTTTTGAAAATTTTCCCTATCATTTTCCAAAAACTTTTACCAAAATTTCCCTTTCCCTTGGCCTGTTATCAAAATCAATAAAAACAATTTGTTCCCATGTGCCCAAAACCAATTTTCCATTTTCTACCGGAACTGTCAAAAATGGCTTTACCAAAGAAGACCTCAAATGAGAAAATCCGTTTGCCTCTCCCCAAACATCGTCATGATGATATTTTTTATCAGAAGGAACCAATTTTTCCATCAATTCTTTGAAATCTTTCAAAAGTTGAGGTTCATTTTCAATCGTTGTAATCCCGATTGTTGAACCAGGGCAAGATATAATACAAATTCCCTCTTTCACTCCAGATTTTCTAACTGCTTCCTCAACTCTCGAAGTAATATCAATAATGTCACAAAATCCTTTTGTTGAAATAGTAAATCTCATTACTCAATCTTAATAAATTTTATTCTCATTTTCAAAACAAAACCCCGCACCGAAAACAAAGTTTCGATGCGGGGCAGATTTTATCCCCACAAGGAAAAAGAATCTCTAAGATGGGAAAATTTATTGTTGAGTCAGAGCTTGATAAACATTCACTAAACCAGCTCCGTAAAGATTATCTCTGCCACGATCTCCCAAATCGATCGCTGTTTGCTCTAATCTTTGTTGAACTTCAGCTGGTGTGCAATTGCCATCTGAATCAAGATCGCATCTTTTAGTATCAATAACTAAAGCAGCAGCACCGGTTACATGAGGAGCAGCCATTGAAGTTCCGCTTAAAGTTTTGTAAGTCGATCCTTTATAAGTAGAATAAATATTAACCCCAGGGGCAGCCAAATCAACTTCTGGACCTCGGGATGACCAAGAAGCAATTTGATTAGCTTCATCCGTCGCTGAAACAGCAATCACTTCAGGATAAGCAGCTGGATAAGAAACTGCTCCTCCAGAATTTCCAGCTGCAGCTACGATCGCAATTCCAGCATTGTAAGCATTCGAAATGGCATCATGGAAAGATTGTACATCTTGTGATGTCCCCAAACTCATATTTACAACTTGCATCCCATTTGAAACTGCCCAATCCAATCCTTCAATCACATCAGAAAGATAGCCTGAACCACTTGCATTTAAAACTTTAATCGCATAAAGATCGATTTTTGGACCAACGCCAACGACTCCAATAGAATTATTTAAAGCAGCAATGATTCCCGCAACATGAGTTCCGTGACCATTATCGTCATTGGGTGATTTCCATGGATAAATGGCATTATAACCTCCTTTGATGTTGGTTTGAAGGTCAGGGTGTTTTAAATCAATTCCAGTATCAATCACACCAACTTTTACTGGATCGCCAGTTGAAATTCCCCAAGAAATTTCAGCATCAACTCTATCGATATTCCAAGTTAAAGTTTGAGCTGGTTGTGATTTAATTCCTTTAATTTTTACATTTTCCAAAGCATAAACTTCAACATCAGGATCTATTCTTAAAACCTCAGCTCTCTTTGCTAAATTCTTTTCTGCTTGAGGCGTCAACAAAACTGCTTTTCCCCTAATAATCTTTAAATCTTTAATTTTTTCTCCACCTACTCTATTGATTAAATTCTCCTTCGTTGCTTCATCAACTCCCTCCTTAAAAACAACAATCTTTCTCTCTTTTGGCTCATCCTTTGCTTGAGAAATAAAAATTATTCCGCCTAAACTCAAAAATATTCCAAGAATTAATGTTCCTATTACAAAAATATTTAAATTTTTTCTCATCTTTATGCTTTTTACTAAATTCCGACCTTTAGATTGTAATTTCATTCTAACCCCTCAATCGCCTTGTCAAACTTAAACCCTCTTTGTCAATAAATTTAGGCCCTTCTTAACTTCTTTTCCAAAATTAAAACCCTCTTTTCTAAAGCCTCAAATTCATCACGATCAACTTTATGTTTGAGCTCTTGCTTTATAAATTGGATATCCATTTTAATAATCTCAATATCTTCAGTATTTTTGGCAACCATCTCTCTAATAGCAATTAATTGTTCTTGAATTCCTCCAGCAGTTTCAGCCAAAATTTTAATTTGAGATTTAAAATCTTCCGCTACCACATCAAGATGTCTTTGATATTCTTTTCTTTGCTCCTCTAAAATTTTTTTTAATTTTTCCTCATTTATTTCCATAGTTTAACTAATTCAATTATATTTCATCAAATCGCTTTGTCAAATTTGGCAGAGTTTCAGAAGTTCTTTTGCATCTTCTACTGCATAGCCATAGGCATCATTATTGAAGTAAACATAAACATCCAAATTTTGTTTTTTCCATTTTTTTATTCTTTTTGCCAAATCTTCCAATTCTCTTTTTGTGTATTTTGAACCAAACAAAATTTTTGAACCGTGCATCCTAACATAAACAAAATCTGCAGTGACTTGATAAACTTTTGGCCAGGATGGAGAATCGACAACAACCCAGGCGCAATTTTTTTCTTTCAAGATTTTATAGATTTCTTCATTGCACCAAGATTCGTTTCTAAATTCGAAAGCAAATCTAAGTGACTGAGTGGTTGAGTGGCTAAGTGGCTGAGTGATCAAGTGTAGAAAATCTTTCAACTTCTTTGGATCTGCTCTCAAAAATGGAGGTAATTGAAACAAAAGAGGGCCCAATTTTTCTTTTAAAATCAGTGCCCTTTTTAAAAAGATTTTCCATGACTCTTTGCAATCTACTAATTTTTTGACATGGGTAATAAACCTTGAAACTTTTACTGCAAAAATAAAATTTTTTGGAGTTCTTTTATACCAACCTTCGAATGCCTTTTCCCCTGGCAACCTATAAAAAGTATTGTTTAATTCAACGGTCTCAAAGTGCTGGCAATAGTATTCAAGTTTTTTTGACTTTGGCCAATCTTCAGGATAAAAAATCCCTTCCCAATGAGGATAAATATAACCTGAAGTTCCTATGAAAATTCTTGCCATAAAGGAAAAAAACTCCACTGCTACGTAGCAGTAGACTTTTGGCAAAAACTCTTAAATTTTAAAGCATCTTCTTTCATTGATAAATTGTTGAACAAAACATAGTTTTCTTTTTTGTCACAAAATTTTAAAAGTGCTTTTAAATCTTCGCTTGTGTATTTATATCTCAAATTGTATCCATCTCGGCCATGGAGTCGAAAATAATTTATTTTTCCAAAAAGTGGTTTTTGTTTAAAAGGGTCAACGCAATGGACCAAATTTAATTCTTTACAGAGCTCCTTTATCAAATCTTCTGACCAATTCCCCCTCGGCTCCCAAGCGAAAATGAAATTCTTTTCTCTAATTTTTTTGAAAAAATTTCTGAAATTTTCTATATTTTCTTTCTCTGGCTTAAAAGAACTGGAGCATTGGAAAACAACAATTTTTGAATCCAATACCTTTGCAACTTCTCTCGTCATTTCCCAAGCATCGAAAACTTCTTTTGTGTTTTTGAAAAATCCGTAATTTTTCGGATTTCCAAATTTTCTTTTCAATCTCTTGTAAGTTGGGCTTTTTGAATCGTGAGTGATAATCTGAAAAGCTTTTAAGGTAAATTCAAAATCTTTTGGTGCTTCTTCTCTCCATTTCTTTAATGTCTCAATCTTTGCTGGAATTTCGTAAAAAGTCGATTGTAGTTCAACCAAGGAGAACTTTTTAAAGTACTCTTTTTTATTTATTGGAAACCCGCAACAGCCTACTTTAATCGCAAAATTCATTTTTTCTTTTTATAAAATTTATTTTCTAAAGTTTTTATAAAATCGAGTAAAACTGGGTCATCGATAGTTTCTTTTATCCATCTTATCCAAAGTTTACGTTGAATTTTTCCGTATTTTCTCCAATATTCCATTCCTTGTAAAAAATTTATTACTTTATCGGCTTGCTTGACAAACCTGGCTTCTTTTGTCAATCCCTTTTGTAAATCTATCCAAAGAGTTTTCATTTCTTTTTTTAAATCTTTGGGCAGCTTTTTTATAAGTCGATCTATTCCCCTTGTTTCCAATTTAGATTTTTCTTTTTCTTTTTTAATTTTTAGGGCTGGAGTAAATTTGGGCCACTTTTTCAAAGTTTCTATTATCTTATTTTTATTTTTTGGTAAAAGAGGGTCGTAAGGAGTGAGGTCTGGGGCGTAAACTTCACAAAGGTCATGGACTAAGGCAATTTTGATCGCTCTTTCTAAGTTCAATTTTTTCTTCCTCCCCAATACCCAAACTAAAATTGCCAAATGAAAAATATGCTCAGCAGTAGTTTCTGGATTTTTTATTTGATGGAGCACCCAACCCCTTCTCTTTTTTCCTTTCAGTTTTCCGACATTTATTAGAAAATCTAAAATTTTCTCCATCGATAATTTATTTTATCATTTTTCAACCAAAAAAGTTTTACTCTCTCGAGTTTAAATTTTTTAGATTTTTAAGAAACTTTATAAATTATCCTTTTTATTTTATAAATGGTCTTGTTTGGGGAAGAAACAACAACCTCATCTCCTACTTTATGGCCGAGAAGAGCCTTGCCAACTGGTGATTCGTTAGAAATTTTGCCAATCGAAGGATCGGCTTCTAAAGTTCCGACTATCGTAAATTCATCTTCTTGACCGTTTACTCCCACAACCACTGTTGCTCCTAAATCAACAATGTCTTGTTTTTCTTTTGGTGGTTTTTTAATTAAAACAAAATTTTTTAAAATGTATTCCAATTCAAAAAGCCGACTTTCAAGAAGGTCCATATCTTCTTTAAATGCTAAATATTCAGCGCTCATTTCATCTGAATGTAAAATCTTTGGAGCTTCTCCTTTTAGTTTTGCCAACTTCAAAAGTTTTAAGGTTTGGTATTCCTTTTTAAATCTTTCTAATCCTTCTTTAGTTAGGTAAAATTTTTTGTCCATATTAGTAAAGAACCTCCGCTTTTTTTCGGAGGTTCAGTAGAATTCGCTGTTTTCTCCTTGTCAAATTCTACTAAACCTCCTTATTCCAGCGACAATAAAAGTGGGCCTTGTGGCTTTATACCACTTCGAAATATGCAATTTATTAATTTTGGAATTTTTTGTTTTTGCCATAGGATACTTTAATTTTAAGAAAGCAAAAAAGTTTGTCAAGAGTTTAAAAAACTAAAAAAATTTTTAATTTCAGTAAGTTTTTTAAACCTTTTCGGCTCCAATAGTTAGTTTATTATACCAAAATTTTCTGTCAAGTATCTCAGATTATAAGAAGTATTCGCACTCGTTACATTTCACCTCGCAAGGGCATTTTTTAGTTCTGTCAACAAAATTGGGTAAGGAATGAACTTTTGGGACGATCGGCAACTCTCCTATCTCTATTTCAAGGTATCTAATTTTTGGTTCAGTCCTGATTTGTTTCTCAACAAGATCAACGATTCTTTTTTGATTGGGAGCGATCAAATTTAAAATGAGGTTGCGATGTCCACCGGTAACTTTTAATAAATTATAAACCAAAGGGCATCCTTCAAATTTCTTTGATAGTTTTGAAATAGTAGCAGGGTCGGCATCTATTCCAATGGTTGCGCTTGTTGAATAAAACTTTTCAATGTTTAAAAATCCTTGAATTTTTAATATTCCTTTCTCGATTAATTTTTCAACTCTCTTTTTAACGCCCACCGGAGTTAACCCGATTTCTTTTGCAATTTTGACGAAGGTTTTTCTACCGTTTTGAGAAAGATGTTTGATTATCTCAAGATCTATCGTGTCTAATTCTTTAAGGTTCCAGGAAGAAGGCATCTGATATCCTTCAACTGAAAAATCAGCCAGCCCCATTCTATCGCACAAAACTGCAAATTTTATGTCCTTTATTTTTAACTTTTCTTTTCGCATTCTTATTGCGTTCATTGCTTCTCGGTACGATTTTCCACTGATGATATCATTGTCAACTATCAACACTTTTCTTCCTTTCAATTTATCTTCTTCCAATTTTTTTCCGTTTTCATCCATAAAAGTTAAAGTCACTGGTCTTTTCATTTTTTGAAACCACTCGTAGAGTCCTTTTGCGTAAAAGATCCCATCGTCTCCCAAACCAACGATACAGGCTGGATCTTTCCCAAAGTATTCTTTTATTTTCTTTCCCACTCCTCTGATAAATTTTTGGATCGGTTTAAGGTCTAAAAGCACGTCTTTTTTCATATTCTTTGACATAATGTTTGATTAATTGATCTCTTAGTTTGGGGTTTGAAGTGGCGATCAATAATTCTACTTTTTCATTTTGTTTTCCTGGAATAAATTCATAATCTTGATAACTCCCATTCGGTTTAACCGAAATTATTTGGCTACCGGCGAATTTAGCAAACGGGAAACCAGGGTCGATTTCCGAACGAGGTTCATCGAACATTAAATAGGCGTCGACTAAACCCTTTGCCAAATAGGTATAGATGAAGGGGCCTCCCTGCGGATACAAAAGGGCTTTAGGAGGAAGGCTTTTGATAAAATCTCCAAAAAAATCTATTAGTTTAGAGGAGTATCGAGAACTCATTAAATAAGAAGCCAGAACCAAAGAATCCTTTGGCTTGTTAATTTTTTGAGGAAACACTTTTTTTCTTTTATTCTTTTTAATCTCTAAAAAATAATTTTTATTTCTCTGAGCAAGATAGAAGTTATCGTTTAAAATATCGACGACACCACTAACGATTGGCTTTCTTTCTTTATCATAAAAACTAAGAGCGCTGTACCAATTGTGTTCAAATCCCTTTAGGTAAAGAACTGAACCATCAAAAGGGTCTAAAGCCCCATAAAAGTCTGGCTCATCTGAACTTTTGATTATTTTTCCTCCTTCAGAAAAAACGACCGCTCTTATTTTGTATTTTTTTAAAAGGTTTTCCAAAACTTTTTCTCCCACCTGATCGATTTCAATCTCGAGATCTTCTGGTCTGTTAATTACCTCACCCATAATTTTTCTTCCCTCCCCTTTGAGCGTTTTTTTCTTTATTTCTTTAGAGGTCTTTGTTAAATACTCGAGCAATAAATCGTTAATTTTTTTATCATCCATAATTTTAAATTTTAATTTTATTTTTTCTTTTGTCAATTATCTCCTTCCAAGCTTTGATGAACGCTTGAGTATCTTTTAAGGTTCCAACAGTCACTCTTATACCTTCTTTTCCATCAGGGCTTGACTTTGGCCTAACTAAAATTCCTTTGGATTTTAATTTTTCTATTAAATCCTGAGGGTTTTTTATCTCCAAAAAAAGAAAGTTGGCTTTGCTCGGATAAAAGAAGATTCCTTTTTCTTTTAAAAACTTTTCTAATTTTGGTTTTGAAACCTTCATCACTTCTCTAACGTATTTCTCCACGTATTGAGTATCTTTTAAAGCAGTTAAAATTGCTACTTTGGCAAACATATTAACGTCGTAAGGACCGCGAATTTTCTTTAATTCCTGGATGTTCTTTTCTTGAGAAAGAAGGTAGCCAGCCCTGGTGGCTACTATCCCAAATGCTTTGGCAAAGGTCCTGACAATGAAAAGATTATCGTATTTTTCAATTAAACCTTTGGCAGTGATTTTTGAAAACTCAAAATAGGCTTCATCGTGCAAAAGAGCAATTCCTTTTCTCTTTGCTTTTTCTAAAATTTTCTCAACAATTCTGATCGGGGTAAAAATTCCTGTTGGGTTGTTTGGGTTTGAAAAAATAATCAACCTTACTTTTTTGTCTTCCATTAATTTTAAAATTTCTTCTACAGGAAGTTTCCCCTCTCTTTTATATCTTGGTTCTAAAATTTTTGCCCCCTGAACTCTCGCTGATTGATAGTGCATCGCAAATTCAGGAAAAGGAATGATTACTTTATCTTTCTCATCGAGAATGGCTCGACAAACAACATCAATTGCCTGATCTCCACCGTTGGTGACCATTACCTGTCCTGGCTTTACCCTTGCATATTGGGCGATTTTCTTTTCTAAATCTCCGTACTCAGGATAAACTTGAAGCCTATCTAAATCGATGAATTTTTTAAGCGCTCTTTTTATTTTTTGATTTGGAGGAATTGTCCTTTCGTTAAAATCCAAAAGCAAATAGTTCTTTTCTGACCTTCCTTCAATCGGCGGTTTATAATGTTCCATTTTTTTAATCCGGTTTTTTATGGGCATGTTTACATTTTACGATTTTCGTGATATCTTTTCAAGTAGAAATTAATCCAATAAAGGAGGTGAAATATGATTAACAAAAAAACGGTTGCGATTTTGGGTGCAGGAGCTATGGGTTGGGGTATAGGATATATTTTGAGCACCTATCAAAAGGCAAAGGTGAAAATATGGGATCGCGATCCTGATTTTATCGAAGAGGTCAAAAGGACCCGAGAGAATCTAAAGTATTCTGACCCAGCGATTGTTCTGCCAGAAGAGGTTTTGCTTTCGAACAATTTAAAAGAAACGATGGAAGGAGTTGACTTGATTATTTTGGCTGTTCCTTCTTTTGCAGTAAGGGAAATGTGTCAAAGAATTTCTGAATTCTCTTTCCCTTGCCTTTTGATGATTTCAAAAGGAATGGAAAAAGAAACTTCCCTTTTGCCCTTTCAAATAGCAAAAGAGATATTGGGGGAGATAGAAATTTTGCATTTAACTGGAGCAGGTTATGGAAAAGCGGTCCACAAAAAAATTCCAGTTACCGAAGTTTTGGCTGGAGAGAATGAAAAATTAATAGAGGAGACGAAAACTCTTTTTGAAACAGAATGGCTGACTATTAAAACTTCAACTGATCTTTTGGGGGTACAGTTGGCTGGGGCTCTAAAGAACGTGATGGTGATTGGAATCGGAATGGTTTTGAGTTTTAAAGAAGAGCAAGAATTGAAAATCAAACTCATCGAAGAAGGGGTTCTAGAAATGAAAAAACTTGGTAAGATAATAGGTGCAAAAGAGGAAACCTTTGAAGGACCAGCGGGAAGGGGCGACTTGGAAATTTCTGCCAACCCTGAAAGTAGGAACTATCGACTTGGGAGGGCTTTATTAGAAGTAGGAATAAATGAAGTTGAGAAGGATTTAAAGGAAAAAGGAGTTACAGTAGAAGGGTTTCATACTGCCTGGGCTGTTTATAAATTAGCAGAAAGGTATAGAGTGAAGCTGCCACTAATTGATGAAATTTATCGAGTAATTTATGAAAGAAAAAATCCTGTTTTGGCTGTTAACAATTTAATCGATTCAATTGAAAGAAGATAGGCGTCTTGTAAAAAGCAAGACGCTTTTTTTTCAAGGGGCGCTTTAGTAATTCGACGTTTCACGACTTCATGAATTCATGAACTCGTAAACTCTCTTTTTGTTCGGTTTTTGCTTTCTGTTACCCTTTCCTTAAATACTTTTTTGCTTTAAAAATTTCATTGGCTTCATTTTTTTCGTAAATTAAAATAAAAATTGTGATTCTCGAATTACCAATTGAATTGGAATTAAAAAAACTTAGGTCTGAGAGAAAAGGAAGTCAAAGTTTATTTAGCAGGTTTGGAATTTGGGCCAAATTCGATAAAGAATATTGCAGAGAAAGCGAAAATTCCAAGACCAACTGTTTATGAGATTGTAAAGAAACTAAAAGAAAAGGAATTGTTTGTTGAAACAAAGAAAGGAAAAAAGAGGGTTTTTGTTGCCCAATCCCCGAGCCAAATTTTGAGATTTTTGAGAATTAAAAAAAGAGAAATCGAAGAGAAAGAAAGAGAACTTGCCAGAATTGTTTCAATTTTGGAGGCAAAATATTTAAGAGAAAAAGAAGGAATTAGGATTTTTCAAGGAAAAGAAGGAAAAAGAGCCATCGTCGAAATTCTTTCTCTTTCTTCTACTCCAGAAATTTTGATTATCAACCCAGAATTAAATCCAATTAGCAAAAGAGAAAGGAAAAAAATTTATCAATCCATCAAAAAGCGCCTCGGCCAAATAAAAGTGAAAAAAACGAACATTCCAGGTTTAAACGGAGGCCTGATTATTTTTGATAAAGTCGCCTTTTTCCCTTCTAAAACTTTAAAAATTGTATTGTTATTTTAATTTTGTGCCCAAAAGTCTTTGATTTGGAATGGCAAAAATAATCGTTTTTTTGATGAAATCTCTTACCTTGTTTTGTTATGCCTAAAATTGTGTAATTTAATGATTAATTTTCCAAAAAATTTTGAGTAATATTTGCGTTGGACTCAAAAATTCTTGATCGTAGAGAAAGTTTTTATTTCAAGCAAAAACTCCTTCGATGAATTGGTAAAATACCATATTTTTTTATATTCTTTAAATGTTCTTTAGTAGAGTAACCTTTGTGTTTTTCAAATCCATACTTTGGATATTTATTTACATACTTTTCCATTATTTTGTCACGAGTTACTTTTGCAATAATAGAAGCCATTGCGCAAGATAAAACTTTTTCATCCCCTTTAACAATTAGCTTGTAGTTTCTAGTTTTCAGTTTTTTAGAATTGATATGGTTGCCATCTATTATTAAAAAATCTGCTTTCTTTTTTATTTTCTTTTCTAAATTTTTCAAAGCTTTTTCCATGGATAATTCAGCGGCGTTTTTTATGTTAATTTTATCGATTATCTTTTCTGAAACTTTACCTATCCCCCACTTTATAAAAGGACTCTTTGTTATAAATTTATAAAGTTTTTCCCGCTGTTTTGGAGTAAGCTTTTTAGAATCTCGGAGTTTTGAAATTCTAAATCCTAAATTCGAAATTCGAAACAAATTCGAAATTCCAATTTTCCAATGTTCTAAACGTTTGGAATTTGAAGTTTGGAACATTAAGATTTGTTTAGGATTTAGGATTTCGGATTTCGGATTTTTTATTGTTACTGCTGCCGCCACCACTGGGCCAGCGAGGCATCCCCTTCCTGCCTCATCCAATCCAACCACAACTTTAAATCCCCTTTTCCAAAGTTTTTTTTCTTCTTTTAAATTTGGGTACTTCATTTTTAAATTTTAACATTGACTTTGAATTTTAAAAAAATTAAAATAAACTAATTCCTGATTTTCGTAATTCGGAATTTTTATGAAATTTACCCATCTTCACGTACATAGTCATTATTCTTTGTTAGATGGCCTTCCCAAAATTGATGAGATTTTAGATTATTGTCAAAAAGTTGGAATGGATTCTGTGGCCTTAACCGATCACGGTGTAGTTTATGGTGCTGTTGAATTTTACAAGAAAGCAAAAGAAAGGGGAATCAAGCCAATAATCGGAGCAGAACTTTATTTAGCCTTAGAGAGCCGATTCCAAAAAAGACCGAAAATCGACGATAAAAAATACCACCTGGTTTTACTGGTAAAGGATGGGAGGGGATACAAAAATTTGGTCAAATTGATTACCAAATCCCATTTGGAAGGATTCTATTACAAACCGAGGGTTGATGAAGAATTGTTATCCCAATACTCTGAGGGTTTAATCTGTCTTTCTGCTTGTTTGCAGGGAAAAATTCCTCAATTGATTTTAGCAAAAAAATTTGAAGAGGCAGAAAAAACTGCTTTGAAATATCAAGAGATTTTTGGAAAAGAAAATTTTTATTTGGAAATTCAGCACCACCCCAATCTAAAAGATCAAAAAAATGTTAACGAAGCTTTGATTGAAATTTCAAAAAAATTAAAAATTCCTCTGGTGGCAACTAACGATTGCCATTATTTAAGAGAAGAAGATGCTGAAGCTCAAGATGTTTTGATGCTCATTAACACCGGAGCGGATCCGAACGACCCCGAAAGGTTGACGATGAGGGCTGATGATTTTTCGATGAGGTCGCCTCAAAGAATGATTGAGGATTTCAAAAGCATTCCGGAAGCAATCGAAAACACTCAAAAGATTGTCGAGGCTTGCAATTTCGAATTCAAATTGGGTGAAATAAAAATGCCAAAGTTTGAAAGCCCTAACGGGAAAAGCCCTGAAGAATATCTCGAGGAGCTTTGTTATGAGGGATTGAAAAAAAGATACGGAGAAAAAGTCGATCAAAAAGTTTTAGAGAGAATAAATTATGAACTCGATATCATCAAAAGAACAGGTTTTGCATCATATTTTTTAATTGTTCAAGATTTTGTAAACTGGGCGAAATCTCAAAGGATTGTGGTCGGTCCTGGGAGAGGTTCTGTGGGGGGCTCTTTGGTTGCTTTTGTTTTGGGAATTACTGAGATCGACCCCTTAAAATACGATCTTTTGTTCGAAAGGTTTTTAAATCCAGAAAGGATTTCTCCCCCAGATATTGATGTTGATTTCACGGACGAAAGGAGAAATGAAGTAATTGAATATTTGGCGCAAAAGTATGGCAGAGATAGAGTTGCCCAAATCATCACTTTTGGAACGATGGCAGCCAGAGCAGTTGTCAGAGATGTGGGAAGGGCTTTAGGATATCCCTATTCTTATTGCGACAAAGTTGCAAGGTTAATTCCCCCTCAATTAAGTTTGGATGAAGCGTTAGCAAAAGTATTAGAACTGAGACAAATCTATCAAACCGATGAAAAAGCGCAAAGATTATTGGATCTGGCAAAAAAGTTGGAAGGAAGAGCAAGACACGTTTCAACCCACGCTTGCGGAGTGGTAATCTCTTCGATTTCTTTAGACGAAATCTGTCCTTTACAGCATCCAACCCAAGACGACGAAGCAATCGTCACTCAGTATGAGATGAGATCTTTGGAGAATTTAGGACTTTTGAAAATTGATATTTTAGGTCTGAAAAATCTAACCTTGATTGAGGAAACTTTGAAAAAAATTTATGCAATCTACAAAAAGGATATAAAATTAGAACAAATTCCTTTCGACGATAAAAAAACTTATAAAATTTTTCAAAAAGGAGAGACGATTGGCGTTTTTCAATTTGAATCCGAGGGGATGAGGAAATGGTTGAGAAAGTTACGTCCGAATTCCTTCGAAGATTTGGTTGCAATGATTGCTCTTTATCGACCAGGGCCAATGCAGTTTTTGCAAGATTACATCGACGGGAAGTTCAAAAGGAAGAAAGTTGAATATTTACATGAAAAATTAAAACCGATTTTGGAATCAACTTATAATGTGTTAATTTATCAAGAGCAACTAATGCAAATTGCACGAGATTTAGCGGGTTTTTCTTTAGCTGAAGCAGATATTTTGAGAAAAGCAGTGGGAAAGAAAATCAAATCACTTTTGGAAGCGCAAAGGGAAAAATTAATTGATGGAATGATTAAAAACGGAATTAAAAAAGAAATTGCTCAAAAAATTTGGGAATGGATTTTACCTTTTGCCTCTTATGGATTTAATAGATCGCACAGCGTAGCCTATGCAAAAATTGCTTTTTACACTGCTTTCTTGAAAGCCCATTTTCCTGTGGAATTTATGGCTTCCCTTTTGAGTTCTGAAAAAGCCGACGTTGAAAAAATTGGGTTTTTAATCGAAGAATGCAAAAGAATGGGAATTGAGGTTTTACCTCCGGATATCAACGAAAGTTTCAGGAGTTTTTCAGTAGTACCCGGCAAAAATCAAATTCGTTTTGGATTGTTAGCAATCAAAAACGTTGGAACAAACACAGTTGAAACACTGGTGGAAGAAAGAAAGAGAAACGGGCCTTTTAATTCTTTATCAGATTTTCTTTCAAGAATCGAACCTCAAAATCTAAACAAAAAATCTTTAGAGAGTATGATAAGAGCCGGTGTTTTTGATCGATTTGAAGAAAGAAATCAGCTCTTGTTCAATTTAGAAAAACTTTTGGAATGGAACCGGGAAAACCACAAAATAAAAAATCATGGACAAATTGGCCTTTTTGATTCTCTTGGAAAAAGGGAGTTAGAAATAAAATTAGAAAAGACAAAACCCGCAACAAAAATGGAAAAACTCTCATGGGAAAAGGAATTGTTAGGACTTTATGTTTCTGCTCACCCGGCAGAAGATTTCAAATCAATTTTTGAAAAAAGGGCAACTCCAATTTCAAAAATAACAAAGGAAGCGATCGGAAAAGCAATTAGGGTTGGGGGAATAATTTCTTCAGTCAAGAGGGTGATTACCAAGAGCGGATCTGCGATGTTTTTCACAAAATTGGAGGATGGAAAAGATAAAATTGAGGTTGTCTTTTTCCCAAGTGTTTTGACAAGAAAACCAATTGCCCTACAAGAAAACAAACCAATTATTGTTTTCGGAAGAGTAAGCGAAGAAGAGGGAATTCCAAAAATAATTTGTGAAGATTTTGAAGAAATAATCGAGAGCTAAAATGAAAAAAATAGAAAAAATTAGACATTCTTTGGCTCATATTTTGGCTTACGCAGTTCAAGAATTGTATCCTCAAACTAAATTTGGTATTGGGCCCGCAATTGAAAATGGGTTTTATTATGATTTTGAATTCAAGAACCCAATAACGAACGAAGATTTGCCAAAAATTGAAAAGAAAATGAGAGAAATCATAAAAGAGAAAATTGTCTTTAAAAAGAAAATTGTGAAAAAAGATGAGGCGAGAAAAATTTTTAAAGATCAACCTTATAAATTAGAATTAATTAAAGAAATCGAGGGAGAAAATGTTTCAATTTATGAAAGTGGAAAATTTGTAGATCTTTGCGCAGGCCCCCATGTCAGATCGACAAAGGAAATAAATCCTGATGCTTTCAAATTAACAAAGATTGCTGGGGCTTATTGGAGAGGAAATGAAAAAAATCCGATGCTAACTAGAATTTATGGGATTGCTTTTGAAACTAAAAAGGAACTGGAAAATTATTTGAGAATTCAAGAGGAAGCAGAAAAGAGGGATCACAGAGTTTTAGGGCAAAAATTGGAATTGTTTTTGTTCGATGAAGAAGTTGGTGCTGGACTTCCAATTTGGATGCCAAAGGGAGCGATTTTGAGAAAGATAATTCAAGATTTTCTTTTTGAAGAATTAAGAAAGGAAGGGTATGAATGGGTTGTTACTCCCCATATTGGAAATTTGAATTTGTGGAAAACTTCTGGACATTGGGAACTTTATCGAGAAAACATTTACTCCCCTATCAAAATCGACGATGAAGAATATCTTTTAAAGCCGATGAATTGTCCTTTCCATGTAAAAGTTTACAAATCAAAGATTCGCTCTTACAAAGATTTGCCAATAAAATATTCAGAGTTTGGAACTGTCTATCGTTATGAAAGATCTGGAACTTTGCATGGATTAACAAGGGTTCGAGGTTTCACCCAAGACGATGCCCACATTTGGTGCACTCCTGAACAATTGACAAAAGAAGTGGAAAAATTAGTGAAGCATGCTCTGAAAATCTTGAAAATGTTTGGCTTTAAAGAATATAGCATTTATTTAGCAACCAGACCTGAAAAATTTGCTGGAACTGAAAAAATGTGGAAAAAAGCAATGGCTGTTTTAAAGCACGTTTTGAAAAAAGAAAAATTAAAATATCAAGTCGATCCTGGGGGCGGAGTTTTCTACGGGCCAAAAATTGACATTAAAATCAAAGATTGCCTTGGGAGGGAATGGCAATGTACCACGATTCAGGTTGATTTTAATTTGCCAGAGAGGTTTGATTTGACTTACGTGGATAGGAAAGGAAAGAAAAAAAGGCCAATAATGATCCACAGGGCGCTTTTGGGATCAGTGGAAAGGTTTATTGGAGTTTTGTTAGAAAATTATGGTGGGGCCTTACCATTATGGCTTTCCCCAGAGCAAATCTGGATTATTCCGGTTGGAAAAAGACATGAAAAATACGCTAATGAAATAATTAACGAATTAGCGAATTGCGAATTGCGAATTAAATTAAGGAATGAAAACGAAACTGTTTCAAAGAAAATCAGAGAAGGAGAAATTCAAAAAATTCCTTATATGTTAGTTGTTGGGGATAAAGAAATTGAAGCAGAAACTGTAAGAGTGAGACAAAGACAAAAAGGAGATATTGGAGAGATGAAATTGAAAAAATTCATTGAAAAAGTGAAAATAGAAATTGAAAAGAAAAAATAAAAAGAGATCGGCACGTCAAACGCTTAGGTGGCCTTGAAAAAGGCCAATTTTTGTTTTATAGTAAAAATCATGAAATATGTCATCATCACTTTTGGTTGTCAAATGAACCCCGCACCAGAGCAAGGCTCGGTGCGAGGCAAGCAAATCTTATGCGATACCGCATCATAACTTACGGATGTCAGATGAACAAATCGGATAGTGAGAGGATTGCTTCGGTTTTAGAAAGTAAGGGATATAAAGAAGCTTCGAGTATTAATGAAGCTGATTTAATTTTGGTTAATATGTGCTCTGTAAGGCAATCTGCGGTAGACAGAGTTTATGGAATGGCAAAAAAGTTTGCCAAACTCAAAACTCAAAACTCAAAACTCAAAACTGTTTTAACGGGCTGTGTTTCAAAAAAAGATTTTTTAAAATTCAAAAATTTTTTCGATTTTATTTTACCAATTAAAACTCTTCAAGAGTGGCCAGAGTTTTTAAAGAAAAAAAGGGTTTATTTTTTGCAAGATCAAAGAGAGAAAGATTTTGTCCAAAGATTAAAATGTGATTATTTGAAATTAAATCCAAAATATGAAAAAAATTTTTCAGTTTTCATTCCAATTTCAACAGGTTGCAACAATTTTTGCTCTTTTTGTATAGTTCCTTTTGTTAGAGGGCCTTTAATTTGCAGAGATTATCAAGAAATTTTAGAGGAAGTAAGGGAAGCAGTAAAAAACGGTGCTAAAGAAATTTGGCTCTTGGGCCAAAACGTCAACGATTATTCTCACCCTCTTCATAAGACAGAAACTCCATTGCTACGTAGCAGCGGAGTTTTTGACAGGAAGAAAATGGTAAATTTTGCTAAGCTCTTAAAAGTGATAAATGAAATTGAAGGTGATTTTTGGCTTAGGTTTACTTCTCCGCATCCAAAAAATTTTTCAGATGAATTGATTGAAACAATGGCAAAATGCCAAAAAGTGACTCCTTATTTGAATTTACCAGTTCAGTCAGGAGATGATGAGATTTTAAAAAGAATGAATAGGGGCTACAAGGTTAAAGAATACAAGAATTTAGTTAAAAAAATTAGAAAGGCTTTTAAAAAATATCGAAAAGGTTTGGAAAAAGAAATTGCAATTTCTACAGATGTTATCGTTGGTTTCCCTGGAGAAACAGAAAGACAATTCCAAAACACAGTAAAACTTTTCAAAGAAATAAAACTCGATATGGCTTATATTGCTCAATTCTCCCCTCGTCCAGGAACTGCTGCAGAAAAAATGAAAGATGATGTACCAAAAAGGGAAAAAGAAAGGAGGTGGAAAGTTTTGACTGAAGTTTTGAAAGAAACTGCATTAGAAAAAAATAAAAAATTCATTGGAAAAGAAATCGAGGTTTTGCCAGAAGAATATAAAGATGGATTTTTGATTGGAAAATGCAGGCATTACAAAACAGTAAAATTTAAAGGAGATAAAAATCTAATTGGAAATTTTGTTAAAGTAAAAATTTTAGATGCTTTGCCATGGGGATTAAAAGGGAAAATTCTTTAAACAAAAAACTGATTGTCATTTTAGGACCGACTGCCTCTGGAAAAACAGAATTGGCGATTAAATTGGCAAAAAAGTTTAATGGTGAAATTGTCAATGCTGATTCAAGGCAAGTTTACAAAGGAATGGATATTGGAACTGCAAAGCCGTTATCTCGCGAATTTGCACGAATTGATCACGAATATGTACGAATAATTGATGGAATTCCCCACTATCTCTTAGATGTCGCCAGTCCCAAAAGAAGGTTCACCCTCGCTCAATACAGGAAATCGGCATTAAAAGCAATAGATAAAATTCAAAAGAAGGGAAAAATTCCTTTTTTGGTTGGGGGAACGTGGTTTTATATTAGAGCGATTGTCGATGGATTAGTAATTCCTAAAGTTCCTCCAGATTGGAAATTGAGAAAGAGACTCGAAAAGAAATATCCTGAAGAACTTTATAAAATCTTAAAAAAATTGGATCCTAAAAGGGCAAAAACGATTGAAAAGGAAAACAAAAGAAGATTAATCAGGGCAATTGAAATTTGCAAAAAAATTGGAAAAGTCCCTCCTTTAAAATTCAATCCTCTCCCCTATCCTGTTTTAATGATTGGAATAAAGAGAACAGAAAAGGAATTGATGGGAAAGATTAGAAAGAGATTTTTTGAATGGTTAAAAAAAAGGTTGATTTTTGAAGTAATAAAATTGAGAAAGATGGGGGTTTCTTTTAAAAGGATTGAGGAATTTGGAATGCATTATCGAGAAATCGCGAGGTATTTACAGGGAAAAATTTCAGAAAAGGAAATGATTGAAAATTCAATAAAGGAAATTCAAAATTATGCAAAAAATCAAATTCGTTGGTTTAAAAAAGATAAAAGAATTGTTTGGATAAAAAACCAAAAAGAGGGAGAAGGAGTAATAAAAAAATTTTTAAAAAAATTTTCAAAAGAAAAAGGGCGCCTGAGCGCCCTAAAATTCTCTTAAAATCTCGTAAATTGCTTTTTTCTTTTTGAGAAAAAAACCCATTTCCCAGAGTTTTCTTTCCTCATCTTTCTCAAGAGGATCGATTATCGCATCTACTGTCCCTACGAAGATTTCAAGGAGCAAAGAATAAAAATCCCCTATGCCAATTTTTCCATTCTTTGTGATAAATCTAATTTCTCTCATTTTACCCTCCTTGTTTAAGTTAATTTTTAAGGGCTGATATATTTCAAAGATATACTACATTATTCAATTTTTGTCAAATACTGGTTTAAGATCGTGGTAACAATTTTGGGGTCTACCTTGCCTTGGGTTCGAGCCATTACTTGACCAATCAAAAATTGAAGAGCATTAGTTTTTCCTTTTTTAAAATCTTCTACTGCTTTTTGGTTTTTGTCAATTACTTCTTTAACGATTTTTTCAATTTCAACCCCATCACTAATTTGGATTAAGCCTTTTTCCTCAATAATCTGAGATGGGTCAGCGCCGGTTTTGAACATTTCTTCTAAAATCATTTTTGCAATTTTTGATGAAATTTTTCCCTCTTCGATTAATGTAATAAACTCAGCAAAGTTTTCGGGAGTAATTAAAAAATCTTCTCCCTTGAGCGAAGCACCTTTTAAAAGCCCTAAAAGGTCTGTTGTTAAATAATTTGTTGCAAGTTTTATCAATCTTGAAAGTTTTTCTCTGGGTAAATTTGGATCAAATTCAGAAACAACTTTTTCAAAATATTCTCCAAAATCTTTATCTTTGACAAAAATTTCGATTGACTTTTCGTCTAAACCATATTCTCTTTTTAATCTTTCCCTTTTTTGTTGGGGTAACTCTGGAATCTCAGCCCTAATTTTCTCAATCATTTCTTGAGTAATTTCTAAGGGGGGCAAATCCGGCTCTGGAAAATATCTATAATCTTGGGCTTCTTCTTTCTCTCTTTGTGGAAAAGTAATTTCCCTTGCAGGATCCCATCCCCGAGTTTCTTGAATTACTTTCTTTCCAGATTCTAAAATCTTCGTTTGTCTCTTGATTTCGTATTCTAAAGCTTTTTCAACTGCCCTGAATGAATTTAAATTTTTCACTTCGACTTTCGTTCCCAACAATCGCGAATTTTCACGAATACTGCATTCGTGCATATTCGTGGATAGATTCGTTTGTATTCGCGAATTATCCATATTCGTGCGTATTAGCGAAATATTTACCTCAACTCTCATTTCCCCCTTTTCCATGTCAGCATCTGAAACATCCAAATACCTCAAAATCAATTGCAATTCTTCAGCAAATTTCCTTGCTTCCCTTGGAGATTCAATGTCTGGCTCTGTTACCAATTCCATCAAAGGAATTCCTGCTCTGTTGAAATCAACTAAAGAGCAATCTTTTTCATGGATTAACCTTCCAGTATCCTCTTCTAAATGAACTCTCCTTATTCTAATTTTCTTTCCATCAATTTCTAAAAAACCATTTTTGCAAAGTGGAGTTGAATATTGAGAAATTTGATAACCCTTTGGCAAATCTGGATAAAAATAATTTTTCCTTTCAAAAAAAGTATGCCTGGAAATTTCACAATTGAGCGCCAAACCAGTTTTTATTGTTTTCTTAACCGCCTCTTGATTAATCACTGGCAAGGTTCCTGGATGACCGAGGCAGACAGGACAGATGTTTATGTTCGGATGTTTTTCATCAGGATCGTTCTTGCAAGAGCAAAACATCTTCGATTTTGTTTTCAATTCAATATGAATTTCTAAACCAATTTTTGGGTAATATCTCATAGTTTTATTTTTTTTAATCTCCAAATTCTGTTTCGCTCCGAATCCTTAACTGACATTTCCACACTTCATGAATTCATGAAGTCATGAAGTCTTAGGTTTTATAGATTTTAACTCTTTTAGCCTTTCCTTCAAAATTTTTAAAATCGTCTCATTGTAGGGATATTTTTTATCTTTCTTTATCGAATAATAAGTGTGAATTGAGGTGTGACGAAATTTGACAAAATTGTCTCTTTCTAAAACTTTCAAATTCTGAGAAATAGTATTCATTTTCCTATTCAAAAAAGAGGCAATTTCTTTCACTGTTAATTCTCCTTTTTCTAATAACAAAAACAGGATTTCCAATCTCGTTTTCCCAGAAACTGATTTAAAAAGCCTTTGTAATATATCCATGTTTGAACATTTTACGAGTTCATGAATTCATGAACTCTGCAAATATCGAAATTAAAGAGTTTTAAAACCTTTCATCACTAATTATGTTTCTTAATGTTTTTTCATTTTTAATTTTTGCCTTCTTAATTCTTTCATTATTTTTACTCCTGAACTTGTGCCGATGATATCAGCTCCAGCTTTTACTGCTTCCTTTAGATCTTTTAATGTCCTAATACCACCTGCAGCTTTAATGAGAAGCCCGGGCGCTCCCTTTCTCATTAGTTTTAGATGGTAAAATTTTTCTTTTAGTTCTCGGTGCTCTAAAGGATCTTTCTCTGTAGCAGTTTTGACACAAATTGCACCGGCTTTTTTGGTAATTTGAGATGCTTTAATTATTTCTTCATCAGTCAAATAACCAGAGCCGATGATAACTTTTGTTGGCAAAATTTTGCAAATTTCTTTTAAGTCCTTTAAAATTTTTTCCCATCTTTCGTGCTTTGCATCAACAATGTTCATCACAACATCTAACTCATCCGCTCCATCTTTTTTCGCTTTTTTACACATTTTAACCCTAATTTTGTGCAAAGAATCGCCGATTGGAGGATCTATTAGAGCCACCGTTTTAATTTTGGTCCCTTTTAATTCTTTGGAAACCAATTTCACCCATTCTAATCTTACGCAAACTCCTCTGAATTCATATTCTTTTGCTTCTTGGCAAGTTTTCAAAATATCTTCTTTTTTGGCACCCTTTTTGATGTTTGTATGATCGATAATTTGGGTGATGTTTTTCATAATGCTATTTTTTTAAAGCTTAAGACCTTTTTAAAATCTATTTTTTATTCAATGAAAATTACTCCTTATAACTCTTCAAAAATTTTCTCGCAAAGTTGGTAATGGGTTTTCATTCTTTCTTCACAGATTTTTTGAAATTCTTTAGATTGAGTGATTAAACTTTCTAAAACTTTTCTTTTCGCTTTTTCGCTTGTCTCTCCTTTCAAATAATCGTTAGCAGTGGTTATTATATCGTCAGGAGAAACGGCGATAATGAAAGTTGGAAGTTCATTCAAAGAACCCAAAGAAAACTTTCCCTCTTGTGTATAATACGTACCATAAAAAGCCTGGGCCCCGTGTTTAATTATTTTCAAAATTCTTTCATCTTTTACTTTTTCTTTCCAACCTGTGGTAGTATCAATGGCTGTCAAAATTTTTAAAGTCTTCTCGTCCAAAATTAAATGATCAATCTTGTTGAAATAATCGTCGTACTCAGAAGTTCTTAGGGGATAAGTCTTTGAAACCATCTTCTTAAAATTAACGGTATAAAAATTTCTAGAAAATCCCCTTCCTTGTCTGTGGCGTCAAATTTTCTTTTCAAAGTCTCTACTCGAGAATAATGAGAGGAAACAAGTCTCTTGCCAAAGATTGTTTCAAATTGCGTCATTTCAATCCTTCCATCTTCTCTTAATGGAGCCCCTTTTTCTTTTAATTCTTGGAGATATTTTTCAAAAAAAGGTTCAATGCTTTTCCCCAATTTTTCGAAATCAAAAGCCTTTTCTTTTTTTAAAATATCAAAAGATTCAAATTTCATTAATTTTTAAATATTTTAATGGTTTTTTTTCTGACTTCAGCTGCAATTTTTTCTAATTCCCTTTCTCCGTCGATAATGTATACATTTTTAAATTTTTTCGCCAAAATTTCATAGTTTTTCCAAACTTTTTTTATGGTTTTTTCTTTTTCAAAAAGGGTAATCTCAAAGCGATCTTTTTTTATTCTTTGAATGCAAACTTTCGGGGAAACTTTCAAGAAAAACGTTAAATCTGGCAAAATGAATTTTTTGTTAATTTCGATTAACCAACCTAAATCGTTAATTCCCAGGTTACCATAAGCCATCGTTGAAAAAAAGTATCTATCAGAAATTACATTTATTCCTTTTTTTAACAAAGGAATAACTTCTTTTTCTAAGTGATAAGCCCTGTCAGCACAAAACAAAAGCTGTAGGCATTCTGGAGAAGACCTCCAATCATGAGTTAACTGGCTTTTAATCAACCCGCCGATCAATCCAGAAGTTGGTTCTTTTGTAATATGGGTTTTCTTTCCGATTTTGTTTAAATAATCAGCCAACAATTTCACTTGAGTTGAATTTCCCGCTCCGTCCAAAGAATCAAAAACAATAAATTTTCCAGGGTAAGGATTTTTAATCATTATTCTATTATAAAAAAAATAAATAAATAAAAAAGGTCTTATTGGTTCATCTGATATCAACATTTTAGATTTTTTATTTTTTAAAAAATTTAAAAATCTATAAATAAAAAACTGCGAGCTGCAAGAGAATAGATTACTACTCTCCCGCATTTAAGACAAGAAAGAGGAGGTGGCTTTCTTGTCAACTCGCAGTTTAATAAATGATAGCAAATTTGAGTGATTTTGTCAATGATAAATCTTGACAAAATTTTTTGGAAAGGAAAAATAGAATAATGGAAATTTTGGTTTTTGTTGAAATTCCAAAGGGGTCGCCGCAAAAGTTTGAGTTTGATGAAAAGGAAAAGCAGATAAAACTCGACAGGACTCTTTATGGTCCGATGCATTTTCCCTTTGAGTATGGGTTTATCAAAGGGACTCGAGGAGAAGATGGAGATCCTTTAGATTGCGTTTTGCTTTCTACTTTTCCAACTTTTCCAGGATGTCTTGTCAAAGCAAGGCCAATTGGAATTTTGGAAATGGAAGATGAAGAGGGGATCGATACAAAAATTTTGGCAGTTCCTGTTGAAAAGATCGACCCGAGGTTCAAAGAAATTCAAGATGTTAAAGATCTAACAGAGCACACAAAAAAGGAAATCAAGGAATTTTTTGAAACTTATAAGAGATTAGAACCTGGGAAATGGGTAAAATTAAGAGAATTTAAAGGAAAAGAAATTGCAGAGAAAATGATTGAGGAAGCAATAGAAAGAGAAAGGGGGTCTTGACAATCTCTCTCAGTGAAATAATATTCATTATAATCAAGAAAATGAAAAGAGAAAATTCGGAAGATCCTCCGGATAGTAGAAATTCCTTAGAAAAGAAAAAACCTTCTTTGATTGAGCCAAAAAGGCAAAGGGGCTCTTTTTTTGTTGAAAAGAAAATATTAGTTAGGTCGGAAATTAATGAAAATGGAATTGAAATCGAGGTGGGGGGAAGAAAATCGAAGGTAATCTATCCAAAAGAAATTTGGGAAAGATATCCTCAAACTTTAAAAGAAATCCTTTCACAGGATTTGGCTTTGATATTTACAATTCATCTTCCTTATCTATTAGATATAGAGAGGATAGATTATCAAATGCCAGAAATCTTTAATAAAAAGCTGATTTTTGAAGGATTTAAAAAATCTCTTCCCTCTACGGCTCTAATGAAATCAAAAAGAACATTTGAGCTTTTAGAAAAATTCAAAAAAACTAAATTTTCGTTCCTAAATAGAAGTAATCAAGTCGTTGACCCAGTATCGATTAAGACCGAAAATAAGGCTGCTTTGGCATTTTCTTTTGGTAAAGACAGCTTGCTTACCTTTGCTATTTGTAAAGAAATTGGAATTGAAACAGTACCAATCTATGTTGAGGAGCCATTAGCTGAATTTGAAAATTATCACAAAAAAATATTGGCCAAAGATTTCTTTAAAGAATTTGGACAAAAAATTTTATTTTTAAAAAATGAAATTGGAAATTTAAGAGAATCTGGAAAAAACGGTTGGTTTGGTTGGGAATTACAATTGACTCAACTTGGTCTAGTTTCACTTCCACTAATTTTTTCAAATGGAGTAAAATATTTTTTCTTTGCCAATGAACAATCTTGCAACTATAAATTTTTAGATAAAGATGGATTTTGGTGCAATCCGGTTTACGAACAAAGCGTCGAATGGATGATAAAATTTAGAGAAATAATAAAAAACCTGGGAATAGAAAATCTTTTTATCGGATCTTTGGTTGAACCTTTGCACGAAATTGCAATCATCAAAATTTTACATCATCGTTATCCAGAAATTGGAAAATACCAAATGTCCTGCGGAGAAATAGAGGTTGAAAAGATTGAAAATCGCTGGTGCCAGAATTGTTCAAAGTGCGCCAGAATTTACATTTTTCTTTTGGCAAATGGAGTAGATCCAAAAAAAGTAGGTCTCAATGTCGACATGCTCGATTTGAAATACAAAAATAAATTTTCAATTTTTAATGGAAAAAATGAAAAAACTTATGGCTATGATAAATCTCTCTTGGGAAGGGATGAACAGCTTTTGGCATTTTTGTTGGCTTTTAAAAGAGGGGTTAAAGGAAAGTTAATGGAATTTTTCAAAAAAAATTATTTAAAAGAAACGAAAGAGAGAGAAGAAGAATTGAGAAAGAAATTCTTTAGCATTCATTCAACAAGAACATTGCCAGAGGAATTAAAAGATAAGGTCTTAAAAATTTATCGAGAAGAATTGAGAGGGTTAAGTTAATTATGAAAATAGCCCTAATTTTTAATGTTAGACATTTTAAACCATCTCTAAAAAATAAAAAAGCAATAGAGGAAGCGGAATTTGATAATCCAGAAACAATAAAAGGAATAGCCGATTCTTTAAAAAAATTGGGTCACAAAGTTTTTTTGATTGAAGCAAACGAAAATGCCTACTTAAAATTAAAAAAATTGAGGAAGAAAATTGACTTTGTCTTTAACATTGCCGAAGGTTTTGGGGTCGATAGAGAAGCACAAATTCCAGCAATTTTGGAAATGTTAAAAATTCCTTATTTGGGTTCAAAACCATTAACTCAAGCAATCTGTTTGAATAAGGTAAAAACGAAAGAAATTTTGGCTTTCCATAAAATTCCTACTCCAAAATTTCAACTTTTCGAAAATGGAAGCGAAAAATTGAAGGAAGATCTAAAATTCCCATTAATCGTCAAACCAAATTCTGAAGGATCGTCAAAAGGAATTTTTCAAAACTCGGTTGTAAAAAACGAAATGGATTTAAGAAAAAAAATAAAAGAGATAATCAAAAACCTAAATCAACCAGCTTTAGTTGAAGAATTTTTAAACGGAAGAGAATTCACAGTCAGCTTAATTGGAAACAATCCAGTTGAAGTTTTGCCAATTGTTGAAATAGATTTCTCTGCTCTGCCAAAAAATTTTTATCCGATGGATTCTTACGAAATGAAATGGCTAATCGACAATCCAAAAAGCAAAGTTCAAACTGTGATTTGCCCGGCAAAATTTGGAAGAAAATTAGAGAAAAAAATAAAGGAAATTTGTCTGAAAACAAAAAAGGTTTTGGGAATTTTGGATTGGTGCAGAATCGATTTGAGATTGGATAAGAAAGGAACTCCAAATGTTTTGGAAGTAAATCAAATTCCGGGAATAATTCCCGATCCAAAAGAAAATTCAAGGTTTCCTTTAGCAGCTAGGGCAGCAGGCTATACATATGAGCAAATGCTTGAAAAATTAATTAAAACTGCCTTAAAAAGATACGGAAAAAAATATGTTGTTTAAAGTTTCAAAATACATAGAAAAATTAGCAAAAAAATCAAAAGCAATAAGAAAGGAATTCTATCCGTCAAAAAAAGAGAGAGAATCTTCTGAGAGATCTTTTGTCGATCCCCTCTTGGAAGATAAATTTACTCCAGTTAAAGGATTGGTCCACAAATATCCCCATAGAGTTTTAATTTTGCTAACTGCCAATTGCGCCTCTTTTTGTAGGTTCTGCACAAGGAGAAGAAAGAAAATTGATTTGAAAATGAATGAAATAAAAAAAGAAGATGTCGATCGAATGATAAATTATGTAAAATCAAAACCAAGCATAAACGAAGTAATTTTTTCTGGAGGAGACCCCTTAGTCGTTCCCAATTTATTAATTTATGCCTTAAAAAAATTCGAGAGATTGCCCCAAATCAAAATTATAAGAGTTCATACCAAGGTTCCGGTTTCCCATCCAAAACTTTTAACAAAAAAAATTTTAGATGCCTTCTCAAAAATTAAAAAAACTTTTTATTTGAGCATTCATTTTGAACACCCAGATGAACTAACTCCTCAAACAATTGAAGCAATTAAAAAACTGAAAAAAACCGGAGCAATTTTACTTTCTCAATCTGTCTTTCTAAAAGGGATAAACGATTCTTATAAAGTTTTGGAAGAGTTATTCACAAAATTGGCTGAATTGGGAGTGAGACCATATTACATTTACCATTGCGATTTGGTAAAGGGAATAGAACATTTTATCGTTCCGATCGAAAAAGAAATTGAAATCATGACAAAATTGAGAAAAAATCTCTCTGGAATTGCCTTTCCATTTCATGTAGTCGACACGCCCAACGGCTCAGGGAAAATTCCAGTTCCTTTGAATTTTTGGGAATTTAAAAAATCTTATTTCAGAGATTTTAATGGAAAGAAAATAAAAGTTTATTAAATTTGCTCTTTAATTTTTTGGGCTAAAGTTTTACTCTTTAAAACTTTTGCGATTTTCTCAATGCTCGCTTTTTTCAAATCTGAAATTGTTTTTAATCCTGCATCAAAAAAAGCCCTTGCCCTTATCCTTCCAATTCCTTTCAAAGAAACCAAAGGAATCAGTTCTTCTTTTATTCCATAATAAGCTCTGATTCTCAATTTTTTGAGCATTCTCTTTATCTCCTCATTAAAAGGAATTAATTTTGAAATTTCCAAAATGGAATATAAAAGCCAATCCAAAATTTCAATTCTTGAATGCAATTCCCCAGGAGTGATTTTCAATTTTTTCATAATTTCTCCTTCTGTCTTTTCCTCAATCCAAAAACTAAAAATTGTCGCCAATTTTGCCTCCCTTAAAAACTCCTCGTATTCGTCATCTAACTCGTCTGGAATTTGAAAGAAAAAGAATTCTTCATTTTTGAAAATTTCCTGCTCAATTAAAAAAGCATCCTTCATCGATAAAGTTGGTGAAGGTTTCATCTCCTCTGCTTTTGCTAAAAGGCAAAATATTGTAAATTCGTTTGCCTTTTGCCAACCTCTTAAATTTTCAATGAATAAATTTGCGCTTGCAGGATCTAAATAAAGTTGAGAAATTCTCTTTCCGATTCTCGTTGCCATCAATTTTTTATCTATCACTTCCCCATCCTCTTTTATTTCCTCTGTTTTTATAAATTGCCAATCTTCTAAAGCAAAAATTACTTCTTCGATCTTTTCTTTCAAAATTGAAATTTCTTTAAATTTTTTCCCAAAGAATGTCTTTTTCAAAAAATCAAACAATTGATTTTGACTTTTGCAAAACCTGTTTGAAATTAAAGATAAAACGTGCATTCTCAAGGCAGATTCTGTCGAAATTTTACTCGAAATTTCCTCCAATTCCCCTCTAATGTAATAATTTTCCAATTCTCTCGCATCCTCTCTATTCTTTGCCACCAAAATCCCTTCTCCCCAATTATCGAACGCTGGCCTCCCACTTCTCCCAAACATTTGCTCAACTTCCAAAACTGGGAGATAAATAGAACCAATTCCTGGATAATATCTTTTAACATCCCTTACCACTGCCCTGAAATTTGGAAGATTAATTCCAAAGGCAAGCGCAGTAGTTGAAGTAATAACTTTTATTAATCCCTTTTTATAAGCCTCCTCAATTAAAACTCTTTGCGAAAACAAAATCCCAGAGTGATAAAATGTAGTTCCTTTTTCAACGCACCTTGATAATTTTTTGCATTGCTCAGTTGGAATTTCAAGTGCATTTTCAATTTTCTTTGCCAATTCTTTTAATTCTTCAATTTCCTTTTCTTCCAAAAAATGAAAAACCAATTTTGAAAGCCTTTCTGCCAAGGCCTCTGCATTCCTTCTCGAAGATAAAAAAAATATCAATTGCTTTTTCATTAAAAGAGTGTTTTCGACTATCGATTCTTCGAGTCCCAGATCTTGGCTCAATTTATATTCTCTAAAACCAAAAAGCTTTATTTTCCCTCCAAACAAAATTCCTTTGTAAAGAGGAACTGGCCTAAAGTTTGATTTTAAAACTTTTGCCCCTAACCACTCCCCTATTTCCTCAGCATTTTTGATTGTCGCTGAGCACGCTAAAATTTGAGCCTTTGGCAAAATTTCTTTCAAAATTGTTAACAAAATTTCCAAAGTCGGTCCTCTGTTTGGATCATCTAAGAGATGAATTTCGTCTGCGACGATCAAACCAATTTCGTCTATCCAAAATGCTTCGTGTCTAATTAGTGAGTCAAACTTTTCATTCGAACAGACTATCCAGTGAAAGCGAGAAAGCCATGGGTCTGCCGAATCATAATTTCCAACTGAAAGGGCAACTTTAATTCCATATTTTTGGTATTTCCTTTTAAAATCATCGTATTTTTCTCTCGCCAAAGCAACCAAAGGGCAAAGATAAACCATCTTTTTTCTTTTATTCAAACTAACATTCAGTCCTGCCAATTCTGCCAAAAGTGTTTTTCCGCTAGAAGTTGGGGAAGAAATGACTAAATTTTCGCCATCCAAAATTCCCATTTTTAATGCTTCTTTTTGGACTGGGTTTAATTCTTTTATTTTGTTTTCCAAAATCACTTTTTCAATAATTTCTTTTTTCTCCATTCTTTGATTATAATGATAAAATGAAATTCTTAAAAATTTTTATGCTTTCAATTTTTCTTTTCTCTTTTGGGATTGCTATTGCTAAGAATTCACAAAAGCCAAAAATCTCTCTTTCTTTTCCAGAGAGTTTTAAGGCAAACGAGGAAATCGAGGTTTTAGTTTCAATTTCAAACTTAAAAAATGCCCCTTATGATTTAAAAATTTCGATCGAAAAAGACAAAAATGTTTTATCTGAAATTTACAATGAAAAAGAAGGAAAATGGCAAAGTTCTCTTTATTACATTAAAAATTTATTTTCCGGTCCTTCTTTTGAGAGGGAATTCAAATTGAGAATAAAAAAGGAATTTTTGTTTTCTGAGGGTGAGGCCGAAATCGTAGTTAGAGTAAGAGAAAACGGAAAGAGTTCTTACATCCAAACCCGAGAGAAAATTAAAATTTCAAAACCAGAAATCAAAAAAGAAGAAACAAATACTCAAGAAATTTTAGCAGAAATTCCCAAAAATTTAGAAGATAAAAAATTGTCACCAAGAATTATTGCCATTTTAAATTCTCTCTTTTGTGCTTTTATAATTTTGATTTTAAAACTGAAATTAAAATCCCCTGAGAATAAAAACTACTAAACAACAAAAATTTTTAAATCAACTATTCCACTTTTCCACGCTAATCGTGGTAAAAAAGATGCTCAGCCTCTTTCCGGAAAAGTGGAATGCTTGAAAAGAAAGTATTTTACTCTCTGTGTGAAGTTTTTACTTGAGGCAAAATCTCTGTAAAATGAATTTGTAATTTTCATTTTATCTTAATGGCTTTTGATGCTTTGGATTATTCCCAAACCGATAAAATTTGCCAATAAATTGCTTCCGCCATAACTCAAAAATGGTAAGGTGATACCAACGATTGGCAAAATCCCAACGTTAGTGCCAACGTGAATGAAAATTTGAGAAACCAATAAAAAAGCGTAGCCCGAAGAGAAAATTCTGGCAAAGTTTGACCTAGCAGAGATTGAAATTTTAAAAATCCTCCAAATTAAAATTGAAAAGAAAAAAAATAAAAAAGAAACTCCCAAAAACCCCGTTTCCTCAGCAATCGCTGCAAAAATAAAATCGGTCTGGGGTTCTGGTAAAAATCCAAGTTGAACTTGGGATCCTTTTTTGATTCCCTTTCCCAAAATCCCTCCAGAACCTATCGCAATTTTTGCCTGGTTTTGGCTCCAACCAACTTTTAGAGGATCTGTTAAATGAGGAAATAAAAAGCTCAAAATTCTCTCTTTTTGGTATTCTTTCAAAAATGTTTTCCAACCGATTACGAAAATTAAAATTGCCAAAAGTAAAAGCAAAAAGAAATGGCGAACTTTAATTCCAGAAATGATCAAAACTCCAATCCAAAGAGAAATTAAAACTAAAACGGAACCCAAATCTGGTTGAAGGAAAATCAAAATTGAAGGAATCAGAACGTAGAGACCTGAAATTAAAATGTGAATTATTCTGTACATTTCAACATGCCTCATTGAAAAATATTTTGCCAAAACTAAAAGCAAAACTATTTTTGTGAATTCGGTTGGGTCGATCGAAATTGGTCCTATTTTGTACCAAGATTTCACTCCCCTAATTTCTGGAGCGAAAAAGAAAAGTAAAATCAAAGAAACCAGACAAAGAAAATAGAAAAATAAAATTAAGTAAGGGCTTTCTTTTAAAGGTCTCCAATCCAAAAAGGAAATTAAAATCATTAAAAAAAGCCCAAAAATAAAAAAGGAAGTTTGCTTTTTCAGGTTCAAAAAATCTTCTTTCGAAGAACTATAGATTGATAAAAGCCCTATTGAAACTAAAAAAATAGCGCAAAGAATCATTGGCCAATCTAATTTTTTTAAATGAATTATAATTTGATTCATTCTTTCTTTAAAAGTTCGAGGAATTCTTTTTCGGTGATTGTTTTTATTCCAAGTTTTTTTGCTTTTTCAAGTTTTGAGCCAGGCTCTTTTCCAACAACCACATAATTTACTCTTTTTGGAACAGATTCTGTTACTTCTCCTCCCAATTCCCTAACTTTTCTTTTTGCTTCCTCTCTTGTCATAGATTCCAAACCTCCGGTAAAAACAAAAACTAATCCTTTCAAGATTTGCTTTTCTGGTTTTTTCTCTTCGACAATCTTTATTCCAACTTTGATCAGTTTTTCAATGAGCTCTAAATTTCTTTTTTCCCTAAAGAAACTATAAATCGATTGGGCGACTACTGGTCCAACATCTTTGACTGTTTGAAGCTGGGGGAGATTTGCATTTTTTAATTTCTCCAAAGATCCAAAGTGCTTTGCTAAATCTTCGGCAGTTTCTTCCCCGACATTTCTTATTCCCAGAGCATAAATGAATTTTGCTAAAGAAATTTCCTTTTTAGACTGAATTGCGTTGATTAAATTCTTTGCAGATTTTTCGGCAAACCTTTCCAAGGGCAAGATGTCCCCTTCCTTCAAAGTGAAAAGGTCTGCTGGATCCTCAACCAAACCTTCATCTAATAATCTATCGATTATTTTAGGTCCTAATCCCAAAATATCAAAAACTTTAACAAAGTGGTAAAAGTACCTCCTCTCTTTTGCCGGACATTTTGGATTTTTGCATCTCCAGATTGCTTCCCCTTTTGGTTTTTCTAATTTTTGACCGCAAACAGGACAATTTCTTGGAAACTTTATTTCCTTTTCTTTTCCAGTTCTCAATTCGGGCAATGCCTGAACGACTTCTGGTATTACATCCCCTGCCCTTCCAACAACTACGGTATCTCCAATTTTCACTCCCAATTTTTTAATCATATCTTCATTGTGCAAAGTCGCTCTGGTAATTGTCACTCCTCCAACATCCACTGGCTCCAAAATCGCAACCGGAGTAACTGCTCCCGTTCTTCCCACTTGGAATTGAACATCTTTCAAAATGGTCGTCGATTGCTTCAGAGGAAATTTAAAAGCAATCGCTCCCCTCGGTGCTTTCCCAACAACTCCGAGCTTTTGAAAAATTCTGTTGTCATTCACCTGAACTACAATTCCATCTATTTCGTAAGGAAGCTTTTCTCTGTGTTGCAACCAATAATTCCTAAACTCAATCACCTCTTTTAAATTTTTACAATACTTTGAATATTTGTTGTTTGTCTTAAAACCCAAAGCATGCAGAATTTTGTGCTCTTGCTCGTGAGTTTTTTGACCCAAATCCGTTATCAAATCGTAAGCATTTACATCCAACCTTCTCTTTGCAGTAATCTTTGGATCCAATTGGCGAATCGAACCTGCTGCTAAATTTCTTGGGTTGGCAAAAGGAGTTTCGCCCAATTTCTCTTGCTCTTTGTTTACCAATTCAAAATTTTTCTTGGTAATGATTGCCTCCCCCCTAACGACTACTTCTTTCAAACCATTTTTTCTTATAAAATCTGCGATTTCTTTTTCCCCCTCCTTTTCAAGGTCTGCTGCTACTTCCTCAACATCTCTCAATTTCAAGGGTACAGATTCGATCGTTTTTAAATTTTGAGTAACATTTTCTCCAAAAATCCCATCTCCCCTAGTTGCTCCAATTGAAAAAATTCCATCTTTGTAAATTAACTCAATTGCCAACCCATCCAATTTTGGCTCGCAATAAAAATCCAATTTTTCAACTTCTTCCTTTGTTAAAAGTTTTGAAATTCTCTCTATCCAATCTTCCATATCTTTTTCAGAAAAGGCATCGTTTAAAGAAAGCATTGGTGCAGGATGTTTTACTTTTTCAAATTTTTCCAAAACTTTCCCTCCTACTCTTTGAGTTGGTGAATCTGGGGTGATAAACTCTGGAAACTTTTGTTCCAAATCAAAAAGTTCTTTTTTTAGAGAATCTTCAACTTCAATCGGAACTAATTCTTTGTCCAAAACGTGTCTTGAGTATCTATATTTTTCAATCAATTTTTTTAATTTTTCAATTCTCTCTTTTGCCTCTTTTTTCTCCATAGATATATTATAATACTCCCCAATCCCTCAATTCAACCTTTACATAAACTCACTGCGGCCGCAGGTGATTTATGTAACAATGTCTGCATGTTTGAGTTTTATGTAATGTAGCCTCTTTAAAATGCCTACTTATATTTAATTGGGCAATTATTTAATTTGGCAATAAAAATTAAGCGCATAAAATTACTGCGGTCGCAGTTTGTTTATGCGAATTATCTCATTATGAATTTAAAGATTTATTCGAATTTAATTTTTTCTTTGAATTTTTCATGATTTTTTGATAAAGTTCGTAGGCTTCTTCAGCTGGCCAATCTTCTGGCAAAAGTTCTCTTGGAAGTCGAGGATCCCTTCTTAAAATTGACTGATATCTGATAAAAACTTTCCATGGGGAAACATCTTTCTTTTGACCGCACTCAAAAATAAATTCTCGGTATTCTTTTTCAATCTCAGAAACCCTCCAAACTTTTTCAGCTAAAATTTTAGACTCTTCTCGCCCTACTTTGTTAGAAATGGCCAAAATTACATAGGATGTTAATTTTAGTTCTTTCACAATCTTTTCAACATCTCCCAAAAAATTGTAAGGAGAAATCCAAACACTATTTTGTAATTTCCCAAATCCTAAAATTTTTATATTTTCTCTGAGAATTTCTCTCTTTAAACGAAGTTTTTCTGGTATATCGTAATTTACCAAATACCAATTCCCATCCCATTTTGGCGGAGGAGAGTATTCTTGAAAAATCCCTTTTAACCTTTTCTGCCCCTCCTCTGTAATCTCTAAATTTTCTTTAATCCAGCCCTTTTCCATAGCATAACGAATTGCTCTTTTGATCGAGCGGTAATTTATTTGAGCCAATCTTCTATCCAATTTTGCCTGAGTATAGAGAAGGGATCTTCCAACGCGAGGGTCTAAAATCGATTCGTAGCCGAGAATCAAAATTGTCAAAATTAGATCGGTAATCGAAGCCAATAATCCCTCGCTTATTTTAAAAATTTCTTTTACTATCTTTGACCTCGCCATGTTTCATTATAACATAAAATTACTGCGACCGCATATAATTTATGTCAGCATTTAGAAAATAGTTTATGTAAGCATTTAGAAAGATTTCCCCCTTTACACTCTAACTGCGCATAAAATGACTGCGACCGCAGTTAGTTTATGTAATAAAAATGGAGTAATTAAAGAGGGTAAAGGAATTAGAAGGAGGCGTCAATGGCTCTGGTTGTGTTTTTGAAAGTCCCTCGAGATTTTATGCAATAATATAGAGTTGAGGTTCCACACAGACCGGAAGAAGAGGCGTAAGCATTGGCTTCAAAAGTAGCTCCATTGTCTAAATTTCCAGAAACAGAAAAAGGGGAAGGATTGGCTGTGCTCGTAGTATAAATTTCATAGAGCGCCCTTTCTATTCCGGTATCTGCAGCGCAAAGAGCAATTACTGAATGCCCGATTTCTCTTTGAATTTTTATTTGCCCAAAAATTATTAAACTCAAACCGATTGAGATTGTGAAAATTACGCTCAAGATTAAAATCGCAAAATATAAAATTGTTCCTTTAGTATTGGACATCGATGTCTCTTTGGGAAATTGTTGTTTGGATTTTAATTTTTGGAGAATTTTTTACTTTGCTCTCTATTTCCATGAAAATTGTCACTCTTGGTTGAAGGTTATCCTCTTGTTTTTCACCAGAGATTTTAAACTTCAATGCGTTCACTTTTATTGCTGGGGAAGTTAAAGGTAGTAAAGTTCCATCTTTATCTTCAAAAATTTGATTTGAACTTAGGAAAAAGCTTTGGCACTCGTTATGATAGTTTCTGAAGGTTATTTTAGTTTCCTCTGAGTTTACTTGGTAGTTTGCTTTTTCTTCTGAAAGGCAATTTTTGGTTTGGCCTCCAATTGGAATGTCATCTTTTTTTGCCATCCTGATTGCTCTTCCCATATATTCTATTGTGTAACTTATTTGACTCAAAACATCTTGCTCTGCCAAGATTCTTCTTTGAGAAAAAACTCCTGAAACAAAAATGCCAGAGATTGCTCCAACAGCAATTGAAAAAATGGCAGTTACTACTAAAAGCTCTGTTAAAGTAAACCCTTTCATGTTTTATCTTGGAAACCAATTGTATAAATTTTCTTGAGAAACTAAAGAATGCGACTTTCCTTTTTCTCGCCAAGTAATTTCAACAACGACTTTCAAGCCTTCGGGGTTTGAAATTTTTGCGATGGTAACTTTTCTTTGGAGGTTGATTGGTGAAGAATCTGAGCACTGATAAAGGTTGTCAACTAAATTTAAGAAATTTTTTCCTGGACAGTTGGTGTTGTCTGGCAAAGTTTTGCTCCTCCAATCGAAATTGGTGCAACCTCCTGTACAATTTGTCAGTCCACTATCCCAGGCAATTCCTGAAATGAAATTTGTATCCCTTATGTTCTTTACAATCTCAATTCCGTCTTGAGCCAAATAGGCAGCGATTAATCTTTGTCTTGAAATTGAAGAAACTGAAATGAAATAGGAAATTAGAGAAGAAACTACCAAAATCCCAACAGTTAAAATGAAAATTGCAACGATTGTTTCGATTAAAGTGAATGACTTATTCAACATAAATTAATCCCGCTTTGTTTACTCTGATCGTTTTTGTTTTTGATTGGTCGCTCGAAAGGGAAATAATAATTGAAGCTTCATTTAAAGTTTGAGTGTCGTTTCCTATTCTTATTTTTGGGTCTGGTGGCTTGAAATTCACACTCAAAGAAGGAAGGGTGAGACTTTTTATGAAAACTCCGCTCTCAAAAGATATCGTTTCGATTATTTTTTCCCCTCCATCGTATCTTTCATTACCTTGAGTTGGGTTGGTATCAGCATAGATAAAGTAAGATGAGTTTCCCTGCTGAAAATGAATTCCGTATCCTGGAGGAACTTTATTTTGGCAAATTTCACAGATCCTTGCAGAAATTGCCATCTCCTCAGCTTTTCTAATATCTTGAGCTAACTTTCTGGCAGCGTTCTCCAAAACATATTGTTTTTGGGCAGTTCGATAGGCAGGGAAAGAAACTGAAGTTAAAATAAAAATTATTGTCAAGACTGTTAAAAGCTCAACCAATGTGAACCCATTTTTCATGTTTCATTTTAGCAAAATTAATTTTAAGTACCAATCGATGATTTCCTCTCCAAAAAACATTGCCAAAAAAGTTCCAGAAACCAAAAATGGAGCAAAGGGAATTTGAGATTTCATAGTTTTTTGTTTTAAAAAAATTAAAATTAAGCCAACAACCGCTCCGATAAAGAAAGCGAAAAATAAAGCAACTAAAATTTTTGGCCAGCCCAAAATCAATCCCATTAAAATCGAAAGTTTGAAGTCCCCCCAGCCCATCCAGGTTTCGTGAGAGGTTAGAATGATTGCTAAGAAAAACAAAGAGGGTAAAATTCCAAGCATTAAGTTCGATGTTAGATGTTCGATGTTGGATGTTAGGGTTAGATGCTCGATGTTAGATGTTAGAATTTGATTTAAAAAGGCGATGGCGATGGCAGGATAAATTATTTTGTCAGGAATTAAATAATGTTTTAAATCGTAAACGAAAATTATTATTAGAAAGCAAGTTAAAACCCAATAAAAAATCAAATCTATGGAGGTCAAAGCTCCATAGATGGGGACTGCTAAAGCGAATAAAATTCCTGTGAAAAATTCAACTAAGGGATATTGAAAAGAGATTTTCTTTCCGCAGTATCTGCATTTTCCTTTTAAAATCAAAAAACTAAAAATTGGGATTAAATCTTTCCAAGGGAGAACGTGTTTGCAATGGGGACAATAAGACCTTCCTTTTAGAAAACTTTCTCCAGTTTCTAATCTATAAATTACGCAATTTAAAAAAGAACCAATGATTAAACCGAAAATAAATACAAAGATATAAATTAAAAATTCCATTTTTCAATTATAACAAAACTGGCGGGAAATTCCCGCCAGTTTTTCGTCCTCTCTTTAAATCGATTATGGATGGCAATCGTCAACGCTAGTTGGTGCAGCGGTTTTCGTACCCACTCCAGCATGGGAAGCAACAAAATATCCACCCCCTTCTAATGCAGCATAAACGCAGTATTTTGTCGGAGGAGTTGCAGTATCGTTAATTCCTTTGTAGCACTTTGTCGGAGCCTGAGGATCTTTTGGAAATGCAGTCAAATAAGTTGCCTTGCTGCTGTGAATGTCTGTGTTAGTAATGCAGCCGTTGGCATCGAGGGTCCAGGTCATATATTGTTCGTCATCTGTCATAACCACTTCTTGAGCAGAAGCAATTTGTCTAATATCAGCCTCTCTCTTTGCATCTCTTGCTTTTGCCCTCGCTCCTCCCAAAGAAACTAAAACAATTCCTGCCAAAATTCCAATGATTGCAATAACTACTAACAATTCGATTAAGGTGAAACCCTTTCTCATAATTTTCATTTTTAATTTTTAATCGACCTTTATACAATCAAAAATTTATTAAAAGTTAGGGCAAGCGTTGGTGGTATTCATTTGGCAACCTTTATAACTGCAAGTGAAATATTTAGAGGTATCTGACTCTAACTGAAAATAAACGCAGAATTTTTGATTATTTGCTCCGTCATACCAATAATAGGTCCTGCCACCGTTGGTATAAGGAACCGGATCTAAATAGGGAGCTAATCTATGATCATTGGCAGTAATGGCAGTAGCAGTATCTGGCAAGTCTGGATAATATTCTTGATCACTGTACTTCATCTCGAATGCCTGCATAATTTGTCTTAAATCGGCCTGGCCCTTTGCATCCCTTGCTTTTTTTCTCGCTCCACCCATCGAAACTAAAACGATTGAAGCCAGCATTCCAATAATCGCAATGACAACTAACAATTCAATTAACGTGAAACCTTTTTTTCTCACTTTTAATTTATGAATTTTATTATTTCGACCTTTTGACAATGTAGTTATCTTTCATTATAGCAAGGAGTTAAAAACAACACAAATTGTTAATTTATTTTAAAAAAATTAACCCAAAATGGTAAGCCCCTACCTCAAATTCTTCTTTTAATAGCAATCCTACCTCTTCTGCCACTTCCTTTATCTTTGTTGGAGAAATTCTTTTTTCAGGGCCAACTGGGATGTTCTCTTTCCAGTCAACGACTAAAATTTTGCCTCCTTTTTTCAAAACCCTTTTTGCCTCTTCAAAAACTTTTTTAATGTCATCCACCTGAAATAAAAGATTTGTCATTAAAATTACGTCACAGCTTTCGGAAATCAAGGTGGTTTTTCCCTCAACGTTTCCTCTTAAAGGGTCGATGTTGAATATCTTTTCCATTTTCATTTTTCCTCGAAGAGCAGAAAGTGGTTCTTCCAAAAGGTCGAGGGCGAAAACCCACTTTACCTTTTTTGCCAAGGGAATTGTCCAACCGCCAGAACCGCAACCAAAATCAGCAGCCACCATTTTTTTATTCAAATCCAATTTTTCTAAAACTTTTTCAGGGTTTAAAAATTCCTCCATTTTATAATAATTTTTTATCTTTTCTTTAAAATATTTTTTCAAAAGTTCAATCTTTTTGTTTTGATTTTCTTATTTTATGAGTACTGTCATAATTTCATGTCCCTTTTCGTATATTCGTAAAACATTCGTATTTCGTAGCACGATTTGGCTGTAATTTGGCTACGAAAAATACGAAAAAGTACGAATATACGAATACAATTTGAATTTTGCGATTCATTATTTTATATGCAAATTGCTGATGCAATTTTATCTCCTCCCTCTAATTTCATTATCTTCACCCCTTGAGTCGGCCTTTTCTGTTTTGGGATTGAAGAAATTTTTGTTTTGAAAATCTTTCCCTTCCTCGAAATGCAAATTAAATCCATCTCGTCTAAAAGAAATTTAATTTCAACCAAACCTCCAGTTTTTTGGGAAATTTTGCTGCATTTTATTCCCATTCCCCCTCTTTTTTGAACTTTGAATTCTTTAATTTCAGTTTTTTTCCCAAACCCATTTTCAGTCAAAAACAGCAAATTTCCCTTTGGCACTCCCTTTTTTATTACCTCCATTCCAATCACTTCATCATCTTTTTTTAATTTTATTCCTCTAATTCCGACTGCCTGCCTTCCCATTTCTCTTACTTCTTTTTCTTTAAACCTTATCAACTGTCCCCTCTTCGTTGCCAAAATTATTTCATCCTCTCCCGAAGATTTTTGACATTCTATTAATATATCTCCTTTTTTTAAGGAAATTGCCATCAGCCCGGTTCTCCTTACGTTCTTGAACTCGGAAATTGGCGTTTTTTTAATTATACCATTTTTGGTTGCAAAAAGGATGTATTTTAAACCCTTCTTTTCATCTTCCCTCCCTATTGAAATTAAGCCTAAAATTTGATCTTCTGGCAAAATCTCCAAGAAATTGAAAATTCCCTTTCCCTTAGATTGTCTTTCCTCTTTAGGAATTTCGTAAACTGGAATTTTGAAAACCTTCCCGGAATCGGTAAAAACCAAAAGGTTATCATGAGTGTTGCAAAGTAAAAAGTGCTCGACAAAATCTTCTCCAACTGTTTTTATTCCTAAAATTCCTTTTCCCCCTCTTTTTTGCGCTCTGAATTCTTTTGGGTCTGACCTTTTGATGTATCCTCCCTTCGTCAAGGTAATCAACGTTTCTTCCTCTGGAATTAATTCCTCTTCTGCAATTTCTCCTAAACTTTCTTCGAAAATTTTTGTCCTTCTTTCATCCCCAAAATTTTCCTTCAAGTAAACAAGCTCTTTCTTTATTATCTCGTTGACTTTTTTTGGATTTTTTAAAATTTCCGATAATTCTTTTGTTTTTCTTTCAATTTCTTTTAGTTCGTTTTCGATCCTTTCTCTTTCCAACCTCGCCAACGCAGCCAGTTTTGTTTCTAAAATTGCTTCTGCCTGAACTTTATCCAAGGAAAATCTTTTCATCAATTTTTCTCTCGCCGTCTCTCTGTCTTTTGATTCCTTAATGATCTTCACTACCTCTTCGATTTTCCCTAAGCACTTTTTGATTCCTTCCAAAATATGTCCTTTTTCTTTTGCTTTTTCTAATTCGAACTTTGACCTTCGCAAAACCACTTCCCTTCGATGAGAAAGAAAATGTTCGAGGACTTCAACTAAATTGAGATTTCTTGGTAAAATTCCCTCAACTAATGCAACTACATTCAAATGAAAAACTTTTTGGAGGTCAGTAAATTTGTAAAGGGCGTTCAAAACTTTTTTGGGATACGCGCCTTTCGAAAGTTCAACAACAATTCTTAATCCTTCTCTATCAGATTCATCTCTAATGTCTTTAATTCCTTCGATTTTCTTTTCGGTCACCAATTTTGCCATTTGCTCTAAAAGTTGAGATTTTTCAACTTGATAAGGAATTTCAGAAACCAAAATTATTGGCCTTCCCCTTTCATTTTCTAAAATTTCTGCCTTGGCTCTCACCAAAATAGGACCCTTTCCGATTGAGTATGACTCGATCATCTCTTTTTTGTTATAAACTAAACCACCGGTTGGAAAATCAGGTCCCTGAATAAACCTGAAAAGATCTTGGGTATCTGCTTTGGGATGGTCGATCAAATAAATTAAGGCATCGCAAACTTCTTTTAAATTATGGGGGGGAATGTTAGTTGCCATTCCGACTGCGATTCCAACGCAACCATTCAATAAAAGTTGAGGAAGGGGGGAGGGCAAAACCGTTGGTTCTTTTCTTGTTCCGTCATAATTTAGAGTGAAATCAACTGTCTCTTTTTCAATATCCCTGAGCATCTCTTCTCCAATTTTAGATAACCGAGCTTCGGTATTATGACTAATAAATCCATTTGAAACAAAAGAGTGGCATTTACTATCTACCCTTAAAGAGAAAACTCTTTCTTTTTTGTCTGGTTTTACGAGAATAACTCTATCAAATAAATAGCATTGCTTTAAAAAAAAATTTATCAATTCTAAATCTTTTTTTTCTAAAAATTTTTCTAAAATTGGATAATATTTTCTGAGCTTTGGATATCGGTCTATGTTGTGTTTCAGTAGCCACTTTTTGAATTCTTTGTTTTTATACTTTTTTCTCAAATAGCTCGCCAGAAAAGGAATGAAATCAGTTTTAGACATTATTTGAGAATCTTTATTTACTTTGCAATATTTTTCTAATCTTTTCCTTTTTTTCTTTGAAACAAAACCTATTGTTTGAAATAGTTCAAAATTATTTCTCCCTCGAATCAATAAAACCCAATTATTTTTACTTCCATCGAATCTGAGAAAAGAATCAATTCCAAATCTTAATAAAATTATTTGGACCTCTTGAAGCAATTTTTTGCTCTTAGAGATAAATACAATTGTGGGAGATTGTCCTTTCCTATAAGATAATATCGATCCATCTCCCTCAACAAATCCCCTCAAAAAGGCAGCAACTGATTCTTTGGTTGAATGAAATATAATTTGGGGTATTTGCTTTTTGGGGGAGGAGATTATCTTTAATCCTAGATTCTTTAAAAACTCCGCTACATAGAGAGAACATATTTCAAGGCTAACAAACTTTTTCTTTCCATAACCAAGAGGATTTCTTTTTTTCTCATAAATTGGACAGTCGGGAAATACTTTTTTAAAACTTGATCGAAATGTCTCGATGAATTCCTTATTGGTATTACAAAATCCTACCTTCCCATATTTTTTCTTTCGGTTAACTGAAATATAGCCCTCAGCGAGGATTGCTCCCATTAAAAAAGCCAAATCTGGATTCATTTGAGTTGGTAATTTATGAAGTATAAATTTTCGGTTTTTTGTTTTCGGATAGAATTCTTTTAAGGAAGGCTCTTTGGAAGGCCAAAGTGCTCGGTTATTTCTATCGATAACTGCAAAATCTCCCGGCTTTATTTCACTTAACAATTTCCATTTAAATACCGGCGCTCCTTCGAAATTTTGTTCCAAAATTAGAATAGGATGGTTAAAAGTACCTCTTAAAGAGTATCCTCTAAAAGTTTCAACCTTTATGGTTGGATGGATTCCTGAATCGAACCATTTTGAAGATTGATTTATTTTCCCGGCAAAAGATAAAACTTTTAAATTAATATTTTCTTTAGTAGAAATTTCTCCAATTCTTTCTAGACAACGATTAGTAATAACGAAAGAATCTCCAGTGATGCAGTAACGATAGGCAGCTGCTGTGTCGCCATCGATGCTCCCAAAATTTCCTTGACCCTGGATCAAAGGATATCTCAAAGTAAAATCTTGAGCCATTCTAACTAAAGCGTCATAAACTGCCATATCTCCGTGAGGATGATACCTCGATAAAACACTACCAATAACCTGAGCGGATTTTTTGAATTTTGCATTGTGGCGCAATCCATCCTCATACATTGCATACAAAATTCTTCTCTGGACTGGTTTTAATCCATCCCGAACATCTGGCAATGCTCTCGAAATAATGACCGACATTGCGTAATCAATGTAGGATTCTTTCATTTCCTCGGAGATTTCCCTTTCAACTAATTTTCCAATTTTTTCTTTATCTGCCATATTTTTTATTTTAGCAAAATTGTTTCATTTCTCAAGTAAATTCACCGAGGCTTGATTTATGAATTACATTTGGCACAATAGAAAGATGGAGCCAATAAAAAAATTGAAAACCGAAATCAAAGAAATCAAAAGAGAATTCAGACAAACAGTCTTGACCTGGATTTTGGGAGGGTTTGGAGTAGTGGCGGCCTTGGCTTGGAATGAAGCAATCAAAAGCCTTTTCGATACCCTTTTGCCAAAATCGAGCGCCTTGATTGGAAAATTTATTTACGCGATAGTGGTAACAATAATAGCAGTTTTAATTTCCTATCAGCTTAAAAAATTTTCTGAGAAATAACCAGCGATCATCATTTTAAAACGACCTTGTCTTTTATGTTTTCCTTTATTAACGCATTCGGATAGATTAAACAATTTGAACCGATGAATTTCCCTGGCATAATGTTCGTATTCGTTCCAATGAAAGTGTTTTTTCCAATCACTACGCCGAAGGATTTCAAACCAGTGTTTATTTTTTCTTCTTTAACTTCAGAAAAAATTTCTTTCCCGTCAAACCTTACGTTCGAAGTTATGGTGCCTGCGCCAATTTTCGTCCCTTGATTAATTATTGAATCTCCAAAAAAACCAGAATGGGTGGTGACCCCTTTTTGAAAGATTGACCTGGTAACTTCACAAAGGGCACCAATTACCACGTTATCTTCCAAATCGGTGTAATCTCTGACCAAAGAATTGTTTCCAATAAAACAATTTTCCCCAATGTAACAAGGTCCTTTAATTATTGCTCCTTCCAAAATTCTTGCATTTTTACCAACGTAGACTTTTCCCTCGATGATCACATTCTTTGAAATTTTTGCAGTTTTTTCGATTTTGCTTTTTAAAAAATTGTCGAAAAGATATTTTCTAAGGCTGAATAAGTGCCAAGGGTATTTTAAAAATGCCGGAGTATCTTCCTCTTTCTTTCTGATCAATGCCATTTTCACTTCATTTTCTTTCATGTATTCTGAAAGGGCATCTTCTAAATCGTGAGGGCTCTTTTTGACTTTTTGATAGTAATAAAAAAAATTCGGCTCCAAATAATAAATTCCAACAACTTTGATATCGGAGGGCTCTTTCCCTTTTTTTGGTTTTTCAACAATTTTTAAAATCCTGTCTCCTTTCAATTTCATCATTCCAAAGAGCCAAGGGGTTTTTGTTTTTTGTCCTGCCAAAGTAGGTTTCTTTTCCTTCTTTATCTTCTTTAACATTTCCTCCAAAATCTCTTTTGAATTCAAAACATCACCGTTCAAAACAAAAAATGGACCCTTTAAAAAATTTCTCGCTTGCCAAAGGGCATTTCCAGTAGAAAGAGGTTTTGGCTGAATCACATATTTTATTTTCAGCTTTTTAAAATTGAATTTTTTTAGTTCCTCTTCAACGTCTTTTTTTGGAGATTGAACAATGATCACATTTTTTATTCCTGCTTCCTCTACCCCCTTTAAATTCCAAAAAATTATCGGTTTTCCCATCAAATAAAAAAGAGATTTGTGTCGATGGTTGAGCGGCCAAAACCTCGAAGATTCTCCTGCTGCTAAAATTACTGCTTGATCCATTGTTTTAAAATTTTCGAAAATTTATCCTTTAAAATTTTGAGTTTTCCCTTTGTTTTTGCTTCAACGTAGAGTCGAATTTTTGGGGAAGTGTTCGAAGCCCTGATCAAAATCCAACCAAAATCAAGATAAACCTTTACCCCATCTAAAGTGTTTACTTTTTTGTATTCTTTTTTGAATTGCTTTTTCAAATTTTCAATGACTTGAAATTTCTTTTGGTCTGGACATTCAAAAACGATTCCTTCGAAAGGATAGATTTTGATTTGATCGACAATTTCAGAAAGTTTCTTTTTTTCTTTGATCAAAATCTCAGCAATTTTAAAAGGGATTAAAATCGCATCGTCAAAAAGGAAGTATTGAGGAATGACTATGTGGTTCGATTCTTCAATTCCCAAAATCGCCTTTTTTCTTTTTACTGATGAAATGACAAAGGTATGACCGACTGGAACTTCGATTATCTTTGCTCTGTATTTTCTCAATTCCTCGTCGATTGCCATCGAACAAGAAACAGTCCTGATGACTTTTTTATTTTTTGATTCTTTTAAAATCTCCTTTCCCAAAATAATTCCGATTTGATTTCCGCTCAAAAACCTTCCTTTATCGTCAACGATCACTCCTCTATCTCCATCTCCGTCAAAGGCAACCCCAAAATCTGCCTTTTCTAAGATGACTTTTTCTCTTAAAATTTTTGTCGATTCTGGAGTTGGTTCTGGGTTTCGGTTGGGAAAGTTTGGATCTGGTTTGCAAAAAATTTCAACAACCTCAAAACCAAATTTTTTAAAAGTCTGAGGGGCAATTAAAGAAGTCGAACCGTTACCACAATCTAAAACGACTTTTAACTTTTTTTCTTTCAAGATGGGAAATTTTTGAAAGAGTGTTTGAATGTAATCTTTTCTAAAATTGACTTTTTTAAACTTTGGTTTTTTAAATTTGATTTTTTTCCTTTCAATTTTCAAGACCCCATCCCTTATCTTTTCAATCTCTTTTGAAGGAATTGGTTCTCCATCTCCAAAATTTATTTTCAGTCCGTTCCATTCTTTTGGCAAATGAGAGGCAGTAACAAAAAGGGTTTGATCAACCTTCAATTTAAAACCAGAAAAAAAACAAAGTCCAAAAGAGGACTTGCCACAAAAGAAAATTTTCGACCCTTTCATCATTAGCCCTTCGATCAACGCCATCGCCAACTTCCTTCCAGATTTCCTTATGTCATGACCAACCAAAAATTTTTTGTTTTTCTTTCCCAAAACAAAACCGATTTTCCTAAAAACTTCCTCGTCGATATCTTTTTTATAAACTCCTCTAATATCGTAAGCCCTAAAAATATGAGGGTTAATCTGCATGCTCTATCATACCAAAAAATACTCAAAATTCAATACCACGTTTGAATCTAAAATTTCACAATTGGGAAGGCCTCTCTTTGCGCGCCAAATACCCGTATTTGACCCGCCATCATTCGTATATTCGTAAATAATTCGTACTTCGTAGTATTCTATTTATATCTTAAGGCCTCCAAAGGATCCATTTTTGCTCCCCTCCTTGCGGGGAAAATTCCAGAGAAAATGCCAACTAAAGCTGAAAAGACAATGATGAAAATTAAAAACCAAAGAGGAGTGTAAAAAAGAGTTACAGCTTGACCTCCTAAAGCCTTTGCCAAAGTATTAACTAAGGCATTCAAAAATTTAGAAACTCCAAAATTAATCAAAATCCCTCCAAGACCTCCCAAAAGAGAAATCACTATAGCTTCAAACAAAAACATATTTTCAATGTCTCTGTCAGAAGCTCCGATTGCTTTCATGATTCCGATTTCGTTAGTTCTTTCCAATAAACTCACTGTCATTGTGTTTGCCATTCCGATTGCAGCAACGATCAAAGCAACAATTCCAAAAATCCCCAAAGTTATTTGAATTGCTTTGAAAATTTTGTTTGCCTCTTCTACAGTTTCTGACAAAGAAGAAACCATAAAGCCCATGTTAATAAGTTTTTCGCTCACTTGCTTTAAAAACCTTCCATCTTTCACTTTAACTTTGACGTTGGAAAATTCTTCAATGCTTAAATTTTCCAAAGTTTCAATTGGCACATAAACATAACTTGTAACATCGTCATCTATAACTCCAGAGATCGTGTAAGGTTCTTTGATTTCAAAAATTTCAGCTTTTTCCTCTCCAGTTTCTGCGGTTTTGATCAAGAACAAATTGATTTTCACTTGTTTGCCGATTGCCTTCTCTTCTTCTAAATTAAAAGATTTAGCCAATGCAGAAGAAATAACTACTTTTCTTTCTTTTTCGTTTTCAAAAACTTTTCCAAATTTTGCTACAATCCCTCCCAAGCGAAAGTAAGAGGGAGGACAAACGTTGAAGGTTGTGTCTCCGGTTAAATTTTCTAAAGTAATTTGGCCTGGGAAAAAAGCTAAAGGGCTGACTTCTTCAACGTTTTCAATTTTTGAGATTTCAGAAATTTTTTCTTTTGTTAAAGTTAAAACCTCAGGAGAAGGAGAGGAAATATCTAAAGTTAAAAGGGCTTCTTCAGTAGTGATTTGCTCTAACATCGTCTTTTGAAGACCATAACCCAAGGAAACAAAAACCAAAATTGCTGCAATCCCAACTCCCATTGCCAAAATGGTGAGAAAAGTTCTCGTAGGCCTGGTAATGAAAGTTCGCAAGGAAAGTTTGATTAAATATTTAAAACTCATGAATTAATGCTACTTCCAATTTTCTCGCAAAATTCCTGGCAGTTCTTCTGTCCAACCCCACTCCTCCTTTTTTTAAAGGAAGGTCGAGCAACCTTTGAAATTCTTTTTTACCAATTTTTTTCTCCAACCTCAACAAAATTGCTTCATCCAACCTTTTCAATTGCTCCTCTGTTTTCAGAGAACCTTTCCAACCTTCTAAAATGAATTTTCTCAGTCTCTCAACTTTCATTTGAATTTCCTCTACAGGTTTTTCAGGCAAAACCTCTTTCAAGGCTTCGCTTTCTGCCAAAATCCTTTCAATTTTTTGAGCAAAGCTTTCTGCAGTTTGACGATAAAGCCCTACTCCACCTTTCTCAAAGGGTTTGTCCAAAATTTCTTTGAATTGTTGAGCATCAATTTCTCCTGAAATCCTTTTTCTGATTGCTTCTTCTAACCTTCCAATGACTGCTTCATCGAAAGAAGTCAAAAGATACAAAGCCAAGGAACTGGGATGCAAAACTGGTTTTTCTCTGGGTGGAACTTTTTGAACCACTCTCACTCCTTCAAAAGGCCCAATTTGTTTTTTCTTTTCGCTCACAACTATTCTAATGATTTTTCCATCTTTCATATGAAAGACCCGATGAGCATCTTCCAAATAAGAAGCTTCGTGAGTGACCAAAACTATTGTTTTTCCCATTTTTTCATTTATCTCTTTCAAAGTATCCATGACAACTTTTGCTGAAGCAGAATCTAAATTCCCTACTGGTTCGTCTGCAAGTAAAATTGGAGGATCGTACATTAAAGCTCTCGCAATCGCCACTCTTTGTTGCTGTCCCCCTGAAAGTTCTGAAGGATAACGATTGGCTAAATTTTCAATTCCGAATTTTTGCAAAAGCAATTTTGTTTTCGTTATGCTTTCTCTCAAACTCAAACCTCCAAAAACGTGGGGCAAAAGAACATTATCTAAAACTGTTAAAGTGGGAATCAAATTGTAAGCTTGAAAAATCATTCCAACAATCATCCTTCGATAAAGAACCATTCCTTTTGGCGACAAATTAGAAAGATTTTTTCTGTAAACTACAATTTCTCCCTTTGTCGGGGTTTGGAGCCCTGCCAAGCAATAAAGCAAAGTTGATTTTCCGCAACCAGAAGGACCAAAAAAAACAACATATTCACCAGGATAAATTTCCAAATTAACATCATCCAAAGCCACCACCTCATTACTTTTTCCGAGGTTGTAGATTACTGACAAATTTTTAACTTCAATTATGGGATCCATGGTATCATCAACGAATATCGAATCCCTTACGAATTTACGAATGGTATCATCAACGAATATCGAATCCCTTACGAATTTACGAATTCATATATTCGTAACAGATTCGTTATTCGATGATGCCTTTTTATTCGTATATTCGTAAAAGATTCGTTATTCGATGATGTTTCCGTTATTCGCTGATGTTTCCGTTATTCGCGGATTTCCGCTGAAAAATTCACAATTCTCTTAAATGTCACTCCTTGGGTGCCGAAATTAATTAAGATGGCTAGCTTTAAATTACTTGCTTTTAAATATTCTATTACTTGATCTATGTGTCTCTTTGAAAATCTATTACCCTTTTTAATTTCCACCACAATTTTATTTTCTACCAAAAAATCCAAAAAGTTTCTACCAACAATTTTTTCTTTGTATTTTAAGGGAAGACTTATTTGTTGTTGAAATTTTAACTTTTCTCTTGTAAAAGCTTCAGCTAAAGCTCTTTGATAATATTTTTCATGATGACCGCCTCCCAATGAATTATATACGTCAAAAGCGCATCCAATAATTTTGTAGCTTAACTCAGGGTATATTAAATCTTTTCTCTTTAAAATTTTCTCCCCCATTTTCTCCTCTTTTTTTTATTCGTATATTCGCAACAGATTCGCTATTCGCTGATGTATTCGTATATTCGTAAAAGATTCGTTATTCGCTGATGTTAAAACCTAATTCTTTTTACCCATCCAAATATCTTCTCAAACTGTGAAATCATTATTTGGATTATGGTTTTCTTTTGTTGAGGGGTCAAGAAGGTGAAATCTTTTGATAAAGAAACGTTTCCTGAAGAGTCGATAGATTCTGCTCTAAATCGATAAACTTGACCAGGTTTTAAAGCAGGGAGCAAAACAGTGTGTTTTATGGATAAAGTTTTATCCAAGGAAGTTGATTTTACTAATTCTTCTTTCCAAGAAGCTCCTTGGACAAAGTAAACTCTTGAGGTTGCAGGTTCGTTGGTCAACCAAGTGATGACAGCCTGAACAGTATCTCCTCTGGGTGAGATTGCCAGAGAAGTCCTAACTTGTGAGATTTCAGGTGGGGTGGTATCTTTTCCTGTTGAGAAAGTCAAAGTTGGAGAGGTAGCTTCGTTTCCTGTTTCTTCTTTTGCCAAAATGACCAGAGAGTATTCAGTGTTAGGTTCTAAATCCTTCAAAGTTAATGCGTGATCTCTCAAGAAAGATTTATCTTCGAATTCTTTTTTCTCTTGAGTTCTCAAGTTAGTGTAGAAAATCTTTGTTGCAGAGGGCAAATTGGTTTTGAAAGTCAAAGTAACTCCTCTTTCTGAAATTTCAGTGAAAGTAATATCTGAGATTTCAAGTTTTTTGCTCAAGGTCTTGAAAGTTAAATTATCGCTTTTTGCTAAAGGACCTACCAATGGTTTTGACCTCACTTGGAAGTAATAAGTTGTCGCAGGTTCAAGTCCTGTAATGGTCACAGAGTGCGATGTTACCAGTTCATCTGGGTTCCCAACTACCATTGTGTAAGGCTCATCTTTCTTTGGGTCGTAATCTTTCTCTTTTGCTATAGCCACCAATGAATTCGATTTTTTGTCAGTAATCCAGGTAATCTTTACCCAATCAGGACCTACTTCAACTTGAGGAGCTCCTCCTGTAATTTGAGGTGCCAAGACTACTTTTGGTGCAATTTCTGTCACCGAAGAGATGAATTTTTCTTCTGGAATCTCTTTTAAGAAAGGATTCTTTGGCAAAGATTCTAAAACTTTAGTGACGAAAGCTTTTGAAGCCCTCTGCATTAACTCTGGAACTCCAAATTCTTCAATTTCTTTTTCAAGCTCCTTTGCCTTCTCTTCTGGTTTTTTCTCTTTTGGTTCTTTATGGCAAGAATTGTCGTACCAATACAATCCCATTTCTTTACACAATTGTTCTTTAGTTGCGTATCCTGGAGGAATAACGGTCGTCACTCCTCCCCCAACAGTCACCGTAATCACTTGCCCTGGCTCTTTGGTTGTAGTGAAAGTATATCCTTTTCCTGAATTATCATCGACAGATTCATTTCCAGAAGAATCTTTTGAAATTACTTTGAAGTAGTAAGTGGTTTCTTTGTTTAATCCTGTCAAAGTAACAGCGTGCTTTATAGTCAAAATATTTTCTTCTGGAGTTTCCATTCCATAAGATGTAGAAATTCCAAAAACCACTTTTGAAGTTGCTGGTTCGTTAGTTACCCAAATTATTATTGCGGAATTATGACTAATTACCGGAACGCTCACCTGCGAAATCTGCGGAGGGCCAGGTTGTTCAGCCAAAGTAATAGAGGGTGCAGGTTGAGTGGTGAAAGTGTAATCTTGAGAAACAGCTTCAGTTTGGGCTTTGCTCCTTACTCTGAAATGATAAGTTGCCTGAGATAATAATCCTGTTAATGTCACAGAGTGGAAAGTTGTTGAATCGTTCTGTCCTGCAATCTTTCCATAGGAAGTATCAAACCCATATTCAACGAGGGAATTTGAAGGAATGTCAGTTTGCCAAGAAATTTTAACAGAGTTGTAGGTGACGTCAGTGATTTGAATGTTAGAAATTACAGGAGGATTTGGGCCTGAAGCAGTAACAAAGCTAAAGCCCTGGCCGTTGTTATCCAAAATTGCTCTGTTTCCAGAAGGGTCAGTAGATCTAATCCTAAAGAAATATTGAGTGCCTGGTTTCAACCCAACCAAGGTCACAGAGTGCTGAGTGGTCATTTGAGGGGAACCCTGAGACAAAGAGAATGATTTATCTGTTGAATAATCTATGAAAGAATCTGAATCCTCGTTTGTCGTCCAGGAAATGGTAACTTGAGTTTCAGAAGGTTGGCCAATTCCTGTTGAGGGGTCGAAAGTGATAGTTGGAGGAGTGGTATCTTGCGGACTTTCGGCAGTAGTGAATGTGAAATCTTGAGAAATTGCTTCGTTTCCTGCTAAATCCCTTGACCTTACCCTGAAATGATAAGTCGAATCAGGAATCAAATCTTTCGGCAATTGAACAGAGTGGGATGTTGTTGAATCATCCTGTCCATAAATTCTTCCGTAAGAAGTTGAAAGCCCAAATTCAACATAAGAGCTTGCGGGCTCATCAGTTTGCCAAGAAATCAAGGCAGTGTTGTATTGAATGTTGCTCACTGTTATGTTTGAAATTGTGGGAGGAGTTGTATCCAATGGAGGGGCGGATTGAGTGATGAAAGAAGATTCCAAAGATACTGCTTCATTCCCAGCCAAATCTCTTGAGTGAACTTTGAAATAATAAGTCGTTGAGGCATTGAGGTTTGTCAACAAAACAGAATGGCTTGTCGTTGCTTCTTTACTTCCAACCATTATTCCGTATGAAAACCCAGAGCTCGTTGAGTATTCAACAAAAGAATCTGATGGTTCATCAGTAATCCAAGAAATTTTTGCTGAGTTGTGAGTTATTTCAGAAACAGAAATGTTTGAAATTGAAGGAGGAGAAGTATCTCCTGCCAAGGTTGTAAATTGTGAAGGCGAACTCTCTGAGCAATTGTTAGCCCCATCGCAAGATTTCACCTTGAAATTGTAAGTTGTGCTGGCATTCAAACCAACTAAAGTTACAGAATGTGAAGTATCGTAACCTGCTATTCCTTGAATATTTGAGAAAGAATTATCTACTGAATACAAAACTTGGGTTGAGGCAGGCTCGTTAGTTTGCCAAGTAATTTTTGCAGAAGAAAGGGTGATTTCAGAAACTGTCACATTCGAAATTTCAGGTGGAACAGTATCTGATGGTTGGCCTCCTGCAACTTGGCAAACTGGCGATGTTTCAGAATAATTTTGGAGATCATCATAATACTTTGCTTTGTAACAATATTGCTCACCTTGAGTTAAATTCTCGTGTAAGACATAGTTTAGATCCTTGTTTGTGATAGTTGCCAAAAGAGTGAAAGGTCCTGCAGTCGAAGTTGCAAAATAAACTTCATACTTTGTGAAATCTGATTCTGTTGCCTTTGCCCAGTTAAAGAATATCCTCCATTCTGAAGTTTGAGAGTTAGAAACATCTTGAACGAATGGGTTTTTAGCTTCAGGAGGGGTGGTGTCTAAATAAATCGTATCAGAATAAGCCCCAACTTCATTGCCAAAAGAATCCTTGAATTTAACATAAACAGTTTTTAGGCCATCTTCAGAAGTCAATGTAAATGGGTAAGTTGGTGAATAATCAACCCAGCCACTATCTTGCCCTCCATTTTCCCAAATCCTCATTTTCAAAGGAGAATCGTCATTGGCAGACAAATAAATAGTAACAGAAGTGGTAGAGGTTTTATCGTTGCCCAAAGAAGTGGTTGCATTCTGATTGATATTGATTCCGGTTCCTCCTCCAGGAGGAGTGCCAACTTGAGGGTCCTTTGTATCCAATGTGAAAGGCCCAACAGTTGCCACTGCGGTATTGTTTGCTGCCTCGTGGTCATCGATGGTGATGCGAATGTAAGTTGTTGTTGAATAAATATTCGGGTTTTGCGCCTTTGCGTTCCAATAAGTCGTTGTCGCTATCCAAGTTGAAGTTGAAGGTCCTAAAGGAATGTAATCTCCAATGTTTGGTGGTTTTGTAATAGTTGAACTTGAAATTGGAATCCAAGTTTGCCCTCCATCTACTGAATACTCAAGATTTGCCAACCAAACCTTCCATTGATTTTGAGGAGAACCCTCGTTGGTATCAGGATCTCTTATTGAATAATAAATCTGAACTTCAGTAGATGAAGCAACAGTAACTTTTGGAGGATCTTGAGGGTTGAATTCAGGAGGAGCGTTAACTACATAAGTTATTGAAACATCATCTAGCACAGGAGTTTTCGTTGGATCTTCAGTTTCCAAAATCACTTTGTATTGAATCCATCTATCGTTTTGTCCATCCTTGAACATTTCATCGATTGGTTCCCCTCCCGAAGGGTCAATAAAGTAAGTTGAAGTTGAGCAAGTCGTCGTTGAATTATCTGGATCATCAGGACCGCACCAATCTGTCCAATTTGAACCATCAGGAGAGGTCCTTATTTGGAATTTAATCGTCGTTGAAGCAGGAGTAGTTGCTGTCCATTGAATTTTTGCCACAACGTTAGCAGAATCAGAAGTATCATAAGGAGAGGAAATTAAGGTACCAGAAGAGGCAATGTAATAATAATTTATCGTCACATCGTTCAAATAAGGAGTTTGAAAAGTATCAGTGGTGTCCAAATATGCTTTGTATTGAATGTATCTGTCACCGCTGTGGCCGGACCAAATTGAGGTGTTAGATGTAAGGTAATAGGTGGAAGTTGAACCATCAGGACCGACAAAATTTCTTGAATTTAACTCATCAATAGTTTTTCCAGACCTTAATTGGAATTTAATCGTCGTTGAGGCAGAAGTTGTGACAGAAAAAACTAAAGTTCCAAATCCTGTGTTGGCAATTGTATCAATGACAGAAGAAATGAAGTATCCTGAAGGATAGAAAAATTGACTCCAATAAATCGTTCCATTTCCTCCTGCCTGATAACCACTTCCTCCGTTAGCACTAACCGTTCCAGTGAGATTATTAGTTTTATAATATATCGCAATCCTTCCTCCTGCTCCTCCACCACCTCCATTTGTCGATCCTCCTCCTGCTCCTCCGTTGGCAGTTGTTGTTCCATTTCCCGTGATTGTTCCTGCTTGAATCCAAATTGAACCTCCAGAACCTCCTCCACCTCCGTAGCTGCCATTAGTTCCTCCGTCTGCTCCGTTAGCAGTGATTTGACCATTTATAGTCAATGTTCCAGAAACTACAAGTTTTATTGCTCCACCTCCTGCTCCTCCTGAACAACTTGACCCATCTCCTCCTCCAGAACCCAAATCTGTAGGTTGTGTTAAAGAACCGTAAGAAGAACCTCCAGAGCCATTATATCCATTTCCTCCTTTTCCTCCATAACCTGCCCCTCCTCCACCACTCGCACCACCAGAACCTGCTCCAGGTCCTGAACCTGCTGCTCCTGCTCCTGCTCCTCCTCCTGCATAACCTTTGGCATTGGCAGAAATTGAGGCTTCGGAATTGATAGTGAGATTTGTTGAAGTGACATTGAAGTTTCCGTTTAAGCCATTGGCTGAATTAATGGTGATATCACCGCCCATTGAAATGTTGCAAGAACTTGAAGCTGCAGAAGTGTAAAGTGAACCACCACTTTGGATGACTAAATTTCCAGTGCCAGAAATTGTTGCGCCAGTAACATCTTGAGAACTTGTAACATAGCAAGTTGAGTTCAGATCTCCTGAATCGCAAGCAAAATTTTGAGCGAAAACTTCATCTCCTTTGTATTTGAATTGAAGAAGGTGGGCTCCGGCATCGAGAACTCTTGTTACAAATTTCCCTTTCCCTTCACAATTCCAATTCTCAACAATAACTTTTTCCCCATCATAATTTGCTTTAATTTCTTCATCCCCACAATAAATTCCCAAAAATTCCAGTTCCTTCCCAAACTCGCTTCTCTTATCTGGAGTAATGGTAAGTTTTGCAGGTCCTGCCTTAGTTTCAAAGAAAACCTCCCAATTTCCTCCTTTTTCAGGGTTTGAATATGGGTTCAAAATTTTAATGTTCTCTCCCTCAAAAATGAAAGATAAAACTATACTTTCAATTTCTTTTTGAGTTGGTTTTGTTTTGCTTGAATCGTTTTGATTAATAGAGTATTCTTTCTCAAAGAAACTCAAAACCTTTGTTTTGAGGTTTGAAATAAAACCAGCGAAAGATTCTTCAATTTTGTGCAAAAGATTGATTATTCCTGAGCCAATTTTTGAAAAGAAATCAAAGATTCCAGAATTTTCAGGATTTTGAATTTCATTCTCTAAGGAATTGTCTGCTGCAAAGGCTTCTTGAATGAATTTTATTTTAGAGAGAAACTTTGATTTTTGAGGGGAAAGGCTTTGTGATTTTTGAGAATAATTTTCAGCCACTTGAGAAGAGCCACCGAAATTGAATTCGATTATTTGAACTCCTTCTTTCAAAATCTTTGCCTTAAATTTCCCTTCCCCTTTACATTCCCAATTCCATACATAGATCCAGTTTTCCCCTTTCAAGTATTTTTTAGGAGAAATCAATTGATCATCGCAATACAATCCCTCAAAAGAGATATCTTTTCCAAATTCATCTTGAGATTTCAAATTAATCGCCAAATAAGGATATTTTGGATTTCCTTTTGTGGTAAACCTCACTTCCCAAATTCCTCCAACACCAATTTCTGATTTTGGGTTCAAAATTTGAATGTTATTTTCTGTCTCTGGATCCAAAATAATTGAAGCGGAAGTTCCCGTTCCAGAAATTAGAGTTTGATATCGAGTCCCTTGTGAAAAATCAGCGTCTGAAGTTTGAGTTATAGAGCCTGTAGTGGTTGCCAAAGAAAAGAAATTTGAGCTCCAATGTTTAAAGTGCTTGAAGCTTCCCAATAATAAGTCCAGTTAGTTCTGTTTGTAGGATGGACTGCTGAAGTTGTTGTCGCTCCTCCTGACCAATCAGTTTGGAGCCAATAATAAGTTGCGCCAAGAGCAACTTGGGGTGAATACCAAAAGATGCTCGAGAAAACAAAACAAATCAACAAAATCAAAGCCACCGCCTCTTGCCAATATCTCTTGAAGGGCCACAAAACTTTCTTTCTCACTCTTACTAACGCCACTCTCAATTGCCATCCTAATATTGCAAAAGAAACCGGAAACTCAATCCTCTCTATTTCCCTTCTCTCTTTTTCATTCTCTTTTTCCTTTCTTTTTTCTTTCAACTTCCACAATCTCATTCCCTCCCTCAACTTCCCAACACAAAACATTCTAACATTCTGCAGAATATTGGAATATCTTTCCATTCCTTCTCTCACCTCCTTCATTTTCCCATGCAAAAATATTCTCACATTCTCGAGAATATGAGAATGTCTGTTATCTTTAAAATTCTCATTTTCAACTTTTGACTTTTGACTTTTAAGTTTTGAGTTAACTATAGTATCCAAAACCAACTTTTTTTGGTTTCCCCTTTCCATATTTTTGCTTTATTTTTATTTTAAAATTTTATTTAATCTCTAAAATTTTATTCAATCTCGCTCAACAATTTTTCTATTTTTGGTTTCAATTCTGGTATATCTTCTTTATAATCTTTGTATGTTCTTCTTTCTTTCATATATAGATAACTTCCTGAAGAATGTATTTTCCTATCATAGGTTTCAGGGCACTTTTCATCACTAAATCCACTTTAATGCCCAAATTCTTACTTAAATACTCTTCCAGTTCCAGAAATTTAAATAAGCTCGGCTCTTCGAAAAATTCCACCAAAATATCGAGGTCGCTTCTTTTTTTGTTCTCTCCCTTTACATAAGAACCGAAAATTCCGATTTCTTTTACCTTAAATCTCTCTTTTAAAGTGGGTTTCAGTTCTCTTAATATATTTTCTATTTTTTTGATATCTTTATCCACAATTTTACGGTCACGGGAAAAGAGACCCCTCTTTGCCAATTTTTAATATTTTAAAATTTCAGAAATTTTATCTTATTTAAAACAAATTCCTTAATTTCTTTAGACATTTTGAAAGCTTTTTGAGCATCTTCTTTTGAAATTCCTTCTGGAAAATCACCGGGATAACGCGTAGCTATCCCATAAGGAGTCAATTTTTCGCAATTTTCTCTTAACTTTAAGAATTCTCTATCTAATTGGATACAATCTTTTAAAATCTCTGTTAAATCATGAATCTTTCGAAATTTCTTTCCTTTAAAGACTAAATAGGCTTTTAAATATTTTTCGGCCATCTGTTGAAAATGGAAACAGGCAGCGCTCCAAGGACCCTTTTCCTTAAGTAAGATGATGCCAACCCTCTCATCTTCATCAGCTTTTTGAATTCATTCTTGAACAAGTTTTAATTTATTTTCTTTCATAAAGTAATTTCCCATTTTTAATAATATCTTCAATGAAGAAATCTCCGAGAGCTAATCTTTTTTTAATTTCTTTTGGAGTATAAACTAACACATCTAAAGGTATTTTTTTATCCCATAAAAGCTTGTAAACTTTGTAAATTCTCTCTAGTTTTTTTTCTTTAGTATTTTTTATAATGAATAAATCTAAATCTGAATCTTTATCTGGTTTCCCCCAGGCAAAAGAACCAAAAAGAATAATCTTTTCTGGCTTATATTTTTTTATAATCCGGTTTATGATTTTTTTAATTTCTTTTTGTTTTTTCATATTTTTCCCGAAAACAAATTCTTTATTGTTGCTTCAAATTGCAGCCGAGAACCACTCTCTGTCCATCTTTAATATGTTTGCTATAGCAGCTTCTTTTAATCTTTCAAATTTCTTTCTTTTAACCTCTTCACCAAACTCACCCCCTTCTCTAATTTTCCAACACAAAACATTCTAACATGGGGCCCAGCCTTCGGCTGGGACGCCACCCTCCCTCCACCCTCCCGCTTCGCGGGCCCCTCGGGTGGTGGGCGGGTCGTAGTCTGCAGAATGTTGGAATATCTTGCGATTTCCTTTCTTGCCCTTTTCCTCACCACTTTTAACTTTCCACACCATGTTTTGTAATTTTTTCTACTATTTCCTTTTTCCGTTTTTCAAAAGTCTTTTGATATATTTTAAAAAAATTTCAAAGTCTTTTCAATTGCCATTTGTTTTGCATTCGCCAACCCTTACTCTGCTTTTTAACATAGAGCTCAATCAATTTTATTCTTTCTTCGAATTGAGTCAACTAAAAGGCAAGTGAAATAAATTACCAAAAAGGTCGCAAATATAAACCTGACATAGGTCAGACCTAGGTAAATTGAACTCAAGAGATGTTTTCTCATTTGTTACAATTTATGACGATCGTCGCATTTTGTAACATTTAATTTAATATTCCAAGCCCTACACTATTTTGCCATGGCAAAATAATGTAGGAGGTTAATGTTTTATCAAAAGAAAAACAAATCTTCAAAGGTCGAGCTAAAGAAAAAATCAAAACCAAATTCACTTACTTTTATCATGACCTAACCTAAATCAGTTTCACTCACTTAGTTAAATGACTTGACATGACTTGCGCGTCAAATACCCGTATTTGACCCGCCATTCATACAAATTTTAAATTAATCTTTTCTGAGGGTTTCTTTTTCGAATAATTTTTTCTACTATTCCTATGAACTCCTCGGCAGTTTTGATGGAGTTTTCAGCTTCGGTTTTTGATATTGCCAATCCCGTTCCATAAATCAAATAATTTCTCTTTTTTCTTATTTTGTCGAACTTTTTAGTCAAAACTTCAAAATTTTTTCCTAAGACTTTTTTCGTAAATTCAACAACAACCTTATTTGCGCTTTTCAAATCCCGATAAGCTCTGATTATCACTTGATTTATTTGTTTAAAATCGATTTTCTCTTTTCTCAACAATCCTTTTTTAACGAATTCTTGATAATTCATCTTTTTGATTTTTCATATAAAAGTTTACTAAGTTCAGCGTCTTTGCCAATTAAAAATATTTTTGGTTGAAATAGAACATTCTCTAAAAAAGGGTCTTTTTCTTTTATCTTCTTTTTCCAATCTCTTTCAGAAAAAATATGATAATTAATTTCTCTGTTTAGTTGTTTTTCAAGTTTGACAATTTTTGAAACCAACAAACCCTCATCAGGAGTGCCAACGATCATTAAATCAATGTCAGAAAGAGAATCCTCTTTTCCTTTAGCATAAGAACCGAAAATGAAGGCAACTTTAATATTTTTGATTTTCTTTAATGCTTTTTGGAGACTTGCCTCTACTCCGATGGTTTTCGAAACGATCTTTTTGAATTCTTCAAAGATCGGAGATTGTCTATTAACTGAATAATAAATTTGATTTCCGATTTTTTCTCTTTTAAAAATTCCTGCTTTCTCCAAACCTAAAAGTTCTCGTCGGATATTCCCCACCGGAAGATTAAGAATTCTTTCAAGTTCCCTAAGATAATATTTTTTGTCCAGATCCGAAAAGAAAAGTTGCAAAATTTTTCTCCGAGTCTTTGATTTTTTTAATTTAAGAATGTCCATAGTATTGTAGTCAATTATTAGTACAATTGTATCAATTCTTGAATACAATTTCAACATTCTTTAATTTTTATTCGTGCATTCGCAAGGGATTCGTTATTCGTTGATGTGGAATAAATTGTGATAAAATAATTTTATGCAATTTGAAATTTTGAAAGATAATGGTGTTTTGCATGGAGTTTCTGAAGTCAAATTTGGGTCGATGAAAGATCGAAAGAGAGCGATAAAATTTTTAGAGTTCTTGGGATACAAAAACCTCAAATTGGAAAATTTTGTTTTTGCAGAGCAGGTTTTTGGAAACAAAGTTCACGTTTGCAAAAAAGAAGACGGCGGAAAGGAAATTAAGGGAGTCGACGGTTTGATTAGCAATTTGCCAAATCAAATTTTGTCAATCAAAAGCGCAGATTGTTTGCCAATTTTAATCTACGATAAAAAGAAAAGGGTGATTGCTGCGATTCACGGAGGAAGAGAGTGTTTGATAAAGGGAATTTTAGAAAGAACGATAAGGAAAATGGAGAAAGAATTTAATTGTCAAGCTGAAGACCTCTTGGTTGCCATCGGCCCTCACATTAGAGTTTGTCATTATTGGTTAAAAGAGAAAACCTATCAAAAATTGAAAACTACCAAATTTAAAAAGTATTTCTTGAGGAAAGATGGAAAAATTTATTTTGATTTAACAAAATTGGCGATCGATCAACTTTTAAAATTGGGAGTTAAAAAAGAAAACGTTGAAGATTCTAAAATTTGCACTTTTTGTCAATGGAAAAGGTTCTTTTCTTTTAGGAAGAGCGAAGAGAAACCGAATGTTTACCGTGAAAAAAATCCGCGCTTTGTCAGTTTCATCGGGCTTTTAGAATTTTAATTTTTTTCTTAGAATAAGGTATGGCTGGAAAATTTTTAATAAAGGGGAAAATTCCTTTAAGGGGAGAAGTTGAAATTTCAGGATATAAAAATTCTGCCGGAGCCATTCTGGCTGCGACATTGTTGAGCGAAGATTTGTCGATAATCGATAATTTGCCAAAATGCTCTGATGTATTGAACGAGATCGAAATTTTAAAGGGAATGGGGGTAAAAGTTGCTTGGGTAGAAAGAAAAAGGGTCAAAATTTTTCCAAAAGATATCGACCCTGAAAAAATTCCTTTCGATTTGTTTGAAAAAATGAGAATTTCTGTTTTGCTAATCCCTCCTCTTTTGGCGCGTTTTAAAAAAATAAGAGTTCCCCATCCAGGGGGAGATAAAATTGGTTTAAGACCAATCATTACTCATTTGGAGGCATTTGAGGATTTTGGGATAAAAGTCAAAGAAAGAGGGGGGTTTTATTATTTTGAGGCACCGAAAAAATTAAAGGGAAAGAGAATTGTTTTGAGAGAGTTTTCTGTGACTGCGACTGAAAACGTGATGATGCTGGCAGCAAAGGCTGAAGGAAAAACAAAAATTGAAATTGCGGCAGCAGAACCACAGGTTCAAGATTTGGGAAAATTTTTAGAAAAAATGGGGGTGAAAATTAAAGGAATTGGAACTCATACAATCGAGATTGAGGGAAAGAAAAAATTAAAAGGGGGAGAATTTAAAATTTCTCCTGATTTGATCGAGGCCGCAACTTTTTTCATTGCTATTGCAATCACTGGAGGTGAAGGAAAGATCAAAAATGTAAATCCTGACCATTTGACAATCTTTTTAAAGAAAATGAAAGAAGTTGGGGTGAATTTTGAAGTAAAAAATAGAGAGATTTTGGTAAAAAAATCGAAAAATTTAAAAGCAACAAAAATTCAGGTTTTGCCTTATCCTGGATTTTTAACCGACCTGCAACCAATGACCTCGGTTTTACTCACCCAGGCCCAAGGAAAATCACTAATCCACGAACCTCTTTACGAAAACAGATTTCAGTATTTGCACGAATTAAAGAAAATGGGGGCAGACATTGAAATCACGGATCCTCATAGGGCTTTAATTTTTGGAAAAACTCAATTAATCGGAAATAAAATAAATTCGACTGACATTAGGTCTGGGGCGGCTTTAGTTTTGGCAGCGTTGGTGGCAAAAGGAGAATCGATTGTTGAAGGGGTGGAGCAAATTGACCGGGGTTATGAAAATTTTGATGAGAAATTGAGGAAATTGGGGGCTAAGATTGAGAGAGCTTAAAAGCTTCTAAGTTTTCACTTAAATATTTTTCTGGAACTACTTTTTTTATTCCTTCTTCAAAGCTTTCTCTTTTTAAAGGAAGAAATTTTTTCTTTTGGGCATAACCTAAAAGATAAACTCCTGCCAAAATCTCTTTTTGAAATTTTTCTTTGCAAATTTTAGAAGCTTCAATGATTTCAATTTTCTTTGTGAAATTTCTCAAAGAATTCAAAATTTGATCTTCTGAGATAACTTCCTCGCCAGGAATTGGAATGATTGATTTATTTAACAAAAATTGAGTTTTCGAAGATGCGTAATAAAGAGATCTAAGAGCTTCTTGCATTTCTAAAGCCAAAATCAAATCCGCATCCCCTTGAGAAACTAAAGGAGAGAAAATTTCTTTTCCCATTCTAAAATGAACCTCAACAGATCCTCCTCTTTGAGACAAACCGTGAAGCTCTGATCCTTTAAAATCTAAATTTTCAATCAAAGCTGCCTCTTCCAAAATCCTCAAGAGAGTGATCTGTCCTTGTCCTCCAACTCCGACTATTACTAAATTAAAATCTTTTTTCATGATTTTTTCTTTTTTTCTAACAAAGCGCAAATGTGTCTTGCGATAATTACTGAAACTTCGTCTTTTTCTAAAAATTCCTTCAATGCCTCTTCAAATTCTTTTTGATTTTCAACCTGATCTACCACTTTAACATTCCTTATTCCGCAAGCCTTCACAATATCTTCAATATTTATTGCTTTACCGTCCCCTACTCCAGGATGGGGTTGATGGCCTGTCATTGCAGTAGTTCTGTTTTCCAAAATAATTATCAATGGGTTTGATTGATTAAAAACTGTATTGATCAATGCTGGAATTCCTGCATGAAAAAATGAAGAATCTCCAACAAAGCAAATGACTTTTTGTCCCCCACCATTTTTTTGGTGGGGGATCATTTTTGAAATTCCGTGGGCAACGCTCGTTGAAGATCCCATGCAATATAAATAATCTTGAAGGTTAATTACCTTGTGAGAAAAGAGCATGTAGCAACCAATTTCCCCTCCAAAGATTACTTTTTGAGGATCGACAACTTTTTTGATTGCATTAACGACTGCCCAATAAGGACATCCTGGGCACAAAATTGGAGGTCTCGCAGGTATTTTTATTTTTTCAAATTTTTTCAAATGCAACTGATAATTGAAAGAGGTTTTTTTCTTCAAAATTTTTGAAATCGCAATTTCAACATATTCTGGTTTTAACTCTCCAATTTGTGGCAAAATTGCTTTTCTTTCTTTCCAAACCCTCCCTCCCTCAATTTTTTCTCCTTTTCCCAAAATTTCAACTTTCAAACTTTCTTTCTTTGCTAAAATTGCAATTTCTCTTTCCAAATACGGTTCCAATTCTTCAACTACCAAGACCCTTTTCAAATTTCCCAAAAACCTCAATATTTTCCTCTCTGGCAATGGATAAATAAATCCCAATTTTAAAACAGGCAACCCCCCACCAAAATAATGGTGGGGGGTCAATTTCTTCAATGCCTCCATTACATACAAGAAAGAAACTCCCGAAGTCACAATCCCAACTTTATCTATTGAGGTCCGACCTCCATAGATTATCTTGTTTAATGCGAATTTTTCAGCTTCTTTTTTAATTTTCTCAACCTTCTCAAAAAGTTCTTTTTTCATTTCCAAAACTCTCGGTGCCATTGTCGAAAACCTTCTCGGATCTTTAACAAATCTCCCTTCCAACTTCGAACTTCCAACTTCCAACTTCCCTAGAATTACTGGTCCTGATTGATGAGATGCCCTTGTGGTAGACCTAATCATTACTGGAATTTTAAATTTTTGAGATAATTCAAAAGCAAACTTTGTGAAATCTTTAAATTCTTGAGGAGTTGAAGGTTCCAGAGTTGGAATATGAGCCATCAAAGAATAAAACCTTGTGTTTTGTTCAGATTGGGCTGAGCTCCAACAGGAAGGGTCGTCGGCAACGAAAATTACCATTGAGCCTTCGATTCCAGAGTACATTAAAGTGCATAAAAAATCTGAGGCAACGTTCAAGCCAAAATTTTTCATTGCAACCAGGGATTTAAAACCAGAAATTGCAGCACCTGCTGCTGCTTCCATCGCCACTTTCTCATTCGTTGAAAATTCAAAATGAAAATTTGGATTTAGTTTTTTGATCTCTTCTTTTATCTGCCAAAAAACATTTCCAATTTCAGAAGTTGGAGTTCCAGGATAAGTTGAAACAAAATCAACCCCTGATTCTATCGCTCCCCTCACTATTCCTTCGTTTCCCAACAAAGTTAATTTTTCACCCGTTTTGTTCGATAAAATTTTTCCCATACTGATTTCAAAATTTATTTTAACTATCTTTTGCATTTACTACAAAACCTTGCCTCGGGAACTGCCTCTAATCTTTCAATCTCAATTTCTTTTTTACATTTCTCGCAAATTCCGTAATTTCCCTTTTTTATTTTTTCCAGGGCTAAATTAATATTTTTCAATTTTACTTCTAAAACCTGTTCGACCGAACGAAGGTTTTCGTATTCCTCAACCTCATCGGCAGCCATTTCCAATGCCCCACTCCCTGCCTCGCTATTGTAATGAGGGAATTTTGTTTCCCAGTCATCGGAAGTTGACCCTTTTCTCGCAAATTCTTCCAACCTCTTCTTAATTTCTTCTTTTTCTTTTTCCAATTCCTTTTTAAATTTATTTATTAATTCTTCTCTCATTTTTTTAGCATTTCGATGACCTTTTCCATTCCTTTTAAAGATTCGCTAAACACAAAATAGTTATTTAATAGAGAATAGCAAATGCCCAAATCATTTTTTGAAATGGTTAAGACCTTTACCTTCTTCTGTTTCAAGGTTGTTTCTTTGAATTTTGTTGAAAGAGTGGAAATTTTCTTTCCCATCAAAAAAACCCCTTCTTTTTCAATTTTTCTTTGCCATTCGTCCAGTTTATCTAATTTTTCTCCAGTTTTAATTTTTGCCACTAAAATTATCCTTCTTCCTTCTTTTTGAGAATAAATTGCTAAGGTAAAATCTTCTACTTTTTCTAACACTCCCTCCGGGGTCCAAATCTGAAAGGATTCTAAAATCTCGTTTAATCCGGCCAATCTCTTTTCGTTTAAATTTTTAATAATTAATCGAACTATTTTTCCTTCTTCAATTTCCTTCTCTGTTTCTTTTAAAATTTTTTCCTTAATTTCTTCGTTATTTTTAATTTCAATTGCTTTCTCTTCTTCGACTGGAATCAAAGATGGGGGAACAAAAATTTCTGGCTTTGGGATTTCTATTTTTTCTTTTTCTTCTGTAACTTCAGATGGAGTTTCTGGAATCGGAGGGGGTAAAACTTCTTTAGAGGTTTTTTTGGAAATTCGTTTTGAAATAAAAAACCCAAAAGAAACTATGAAAAAAATGAAAAATATCACTATCAATATTCTCACTAAAATCCCAAGATATCTTGGGGGTTTTTCGGGTAAACTCTCAATCTGAATTTCAGGTTTTATTTCGGGTATTTGGAGAATTTCAGGTTCCCTTTTTGATATCTCTGGTTCAATCGTTGGAATTTTTTTTTCAAACGGGACCCTAAACATCTCAATTTTTTCTCTTTTCCTCTCCAATTCAGCTTCGCTCGCCCTTCGAATGTCCTTTGCCATCGTCCTGATCTCTTCCCTCTTTAAATACTCAACTTTTTCTTCTGGAATTGTTTCTTTTTCAATCGTTAATTTTCCTTCAGGGGGTTCTTCTCTTTGTGGTATCTCCAAAGGTCTTTCTGCTTCCTCCAACCTTTCTTTCTCTGTTTCTATCGACGGTACTTCTTTTTCTATTTCTGGTCTTTCTTCCATCATTTCTGGTTTTTCTTCAGTTATTTCTAACTCTTCCTTTTCTCTCTCTATCTCTGGCATTTCCTCTGTTACTTCCGGTCTTTCTAATTTTTCTATCTCTTCTTCAAAATTTAAATTTAATGCTTCGCAAATGGATTTAATTCTCTTTTTCAAGGTTTTTTCTTTTTCTAAAATTTTTTTGTAATTTTCTTCAATTTTTTCGATTTGACTTTCCAATTCAGTTTTTTTATCTTCGATTTTCCATCTTTCCATTTCTACCTCCTTTCTTTCTTTTTCTATCAGGGCCCTTTGAGTTTCAATTTTTTTCATATCTTCAAACGTTTTGACCATCTGCTCTTCTTCTTCAAAGGCTTTTTCTTCTTCTTCAATTTCTTTTTCTTTTCTTAAAATCTGGATTAGTTCATTATCTATTTGTTCCTTTTGGGTTAGAACCTCTTCCCTTTGTCTCTCTATTTCTTTTCTCTCTTCAAAAACTTTTTTCAAAAGTTCTTCTATCCTTTGCTTTTCTTTTCTCATTTCGATCTTTTTTTCTTCCTCTTCAATTTCTTTTATTTTTCTTTCTGAATTTTCTTTTTCTATCAAAATTTCTCTAATTTTTAATTCAATTTCTCTTTTGGCTCTCTTCTTTTCCTCTATTTTTTCTAATTGAAACCATTTTTCCTTTTCTATTTTTTGTCTTTCCTCTTCGATTTGCCATCTTTCTTTCTCTTTTTCCCTTTTTTCTGTTAAGGTTTTTGCTTCTCTTTCTTCCTTTTCAATTTCCAATTTTCTTTTTTCAATTTCTCTTTCTTTTTCAAGAATTGGTTCGATAAACTTTTCCATCTCTTTTTCCTCTTCTTCTATTTTTAATTTTTCTAACTCTAACTTTTTCTTTTGTTCTAAGAGGAGTTCGATTTTTTCCTCGGTTTCCTTTTTTATTTTTTCCAATTTTTCTTTATCAAATTCCTCGTTCATAATTTGAAGATAATTTTATTGTAAAAACTTTTTATCTTTGTAATTATTTTTAACTTTCCTTAAATGGCTTTTTCAAAATGCCCAAATTTATTCTTCCCAATTCATCTATTGAAATTACCTTTGTGGGGATTATCTCTCCCACTTTTAATTTTAATCCTTTTTGTTTTTTGATTTGAGAGATGTGTAAAAGTCCCTCTTGCCCCGGCAAAATTTCGATTAGGGCTCCGAAGCTTAAAATTCTTTTTACTTTCCCTTGAAACACCTCCCCTACCTTCACCTCTCGGGTAATGTTTTTAATCCAAGAAATTGCCTTTTTTGCAGCCTCTTCTTTTTCGGCGGTGACAAAAATTTTTCCGGTTTCTTCAATATCAATCGAAACTCCGCACTCAGAAATAATTTCATTTATTACCCTTCCCCCAGGACCTATTACATCTCTTATTTTCTCAGGATTAATTTGAATCGTCAAAATTTTTGGAGCGAACGGTGAAAGGTTTTCTCTTGTTTTTGGTAAAACCTCCTTCATTATTTTCAAAATTTCAAACCTCGCCTTCTTTCCCCTCTCTAAGGCTTCCTCAAAAATTTTTCTCGAAATTCCATCTATTTTCAAATCCATTTGGATCGCGGTTACTCCTTTTTCGGTCCCCGCAACTTTAAAATCCATATCGCCAAAATGATCTTCTGGACCTTGAATGTCAGTTAAAATTCGATAATCTCCTTTCTGGTTGGTAACCAAACCGAGGGCGATCCCTGCAACTGGTCTCTTGATTGGAACTCCAGCATCCATTAAAGCCAGAGAAGAAGAAGAAACTGAAGCCATTGAAGTGGAACCGTTCGAAGATAAAATTTCAGAGACAATCCTGATGGTGTATGGAAACTGGTCAAAATCTGGAATGATCGGTAAAAGAGCCCTTTCGGCAAGCATTCCATGACCGATTTCTCTTCTCCCAGGCCCTCTCAAGGGAGAAACTTCGCCCACCGAATAGGGAGGAAAGTTGTAATGATGCATAAATCTCTTTTTACCAGAGATCTCCATTCCTTCTAATAACTGAACATCCCCTGGGGCACCCAAGGTTAAAATCGAAAGGGATTTTGTTTGTCCTCGACAAAATATTGCAGAGCCATGAGTTCTGGGTAAAACTGAAACCTCGCAAGAAATTTTTCGTATTTCATCGATTTTCCTTCCGTCTGGTCTAATACCATTTTCGATGATTTCTTTTACCAGGAGTTTTTCGACTTCTTTTTCTAAAAACCTTAAAGCCTCAAAAACCCGTTCTGGAAATTTTTGATTTACAAAATCCAAAAACTCATTTTTTAATTGAGAAAATTTTTCATCTTTTTCTCTTTTGAAAATTGCTTCTTTCAATCTTTTTCCTAAAAAGTTCCTTAATTCCTCTTCAAATAGAGGGTCGGCCGCTTCAACCTTCGGTTGGATTTTTTCTTTTGAAAACTCTTTCCCAATTTTTTCTTGAAAGTTGATCAATTTTTCAATTTCCAATTGAGCAAGTTCGAACGCTTTAAGAATTGTCATTTCGTCAACTTCTGAAAACTCTCCCTCTATCATATTGATAAAAATTTCTCCGTTCCTTTTTACGCCAGAAAAAACAACATCCATCTCGGATTCCTCCTTCTCTTTGTAGGTTGGGTTGATAATAAATTTTTCACCGACCTTCCCAATCCTTACCGCTCCAATTGGACCTCGCCAGGGAATTTCCGAAATTGAAAGTGAGAGAGAAGTTGCTAAAAGCGCCAAAATATCGGGGTCGTTTTCCCCATCCCAACTCAAAACAGTGTTGATTACCTGAACCTCTCTTTTAAAATCCTTTTCAAAAAGAGGTCTGATGGCTCGGTCGATCATTCTTGCATTACAAATTGCTTCATCCGAGGGTCTTGTTTCCCGTTTTATATACCTCGGCCCCTTTATTTTACCCGCAGCATAATAGCGCTCTTCGTACTCAACGGTTAAAGGAAAAAAATCAATTTGTTCTTTAAGATGGAAAGAAAAACAAGCGGTACTCAAAACCATCGTCCCCCCCGATTTTAAAAAAGAGGCGCCCGAGGCTTGCTCCGGTAAATTTGAAGGTTCAAAGACAATTTCCTTTTCTCCGATTTTTATTTTGTACTCCATAATTTAAATTTAACGTTTAATCTCTCAAATCCATTATAGCATAAACCCAGAAAATTTTTACTATTTAAGATTCGGTCCTTGAACGATTTTTTAAGAGCGCATTAAGTTTCCTCTTTGATTAAATTATTTAACCTCTTTAACGCCAGGTCTTGTTCTCTTTTTTCAATTTTTGCTTTCTTTATCGCACTTTCTAAAATTTGAATTGTGAAATCATAAACTGACCTATCAACAGGTCGAGGGACAGAATCTTTGCCACCGTGGGCAAAGGAATATCTTGCTGGATCTTCAAAAGATGGTTTTGCGCCGTAAATTATTTCTGAAACTAAACTCAAAGCCCTGATAGTTTTCGGACCAACTCCTTCTGTCATTAAAAGTTGCTCAAAATTTTCTGGTTTTAAAAAATGGGCTTTTTCGATTGTCTTTTTTAATCTCTTCAAATCAAATTTTTCTTTTTCAACTGGGTGATGGTAAAATTCCACGTTCTCCAATTCCATTTCACAAAATCCTGGTAATCTCTTTTGTTTCATCAAAGAATTCGATTTTTCAGAAATCAATTTTATATCATTCAGAAAAGTTTTTGGTTCTTCTCTTACTAACTCAACAGAAATTTCTTTGTTTTCTTTGCTTTCTTTTGCAACCAGATTCAAAGGTTTCAATCTTACATCAGAAACTATTCCAGAATGGGGCTCCTCAGTGAAATCTTTGATTTTTAAAGATAGCCAATGATACCTTCTCGCTTTTTGAATTTTAGCATTCATCCCTTGCTGGACCACTACATATTTCCCATCCTTTGTGAAAATGAAGTTGTGATGGTAAATTTGAAAGCCTGCTTGAATCAAACAAGAATCAACTTTTGCAGTAATTTTTGAAGCATAGATTAATTTTTCATAAAAATCGAATCCCCTCGTCAATCCAAACATTTTGATTTCATCTGGAGTTTTCCTCGATGTTTTCCCTTTTCCTCCGCAAATATAAATTCCCAATTCATCTTCTAAATCTCTTAACCCTTCTTTTAAAGCAGCTAGAGTAACAACTCCAAGGCCTGATGAGTTCCAATCCCAACCTAAAACATTCCCAAAACTCTGAAGCCAAACTACATCAGATAATCGTTTGAGAAATTCTTCATTCCCGAATTCTTCTACAATCGCAATAGTTATTGCCCTTGCCAAGCGCTTCATCCGCTCAAACAACCATCTGGGACAACGACCCCAATCAAGTGGCATTATACCAATTCCTACTCGCATCATACATTATAAATTTTAACAAAAAATCTGGCCCTATAAAGGCCAGATTTACCTTACCGCACCGCGCCAGACCAAACCTTACCCAACCATACCCCACCTGGCCAGACCGGACCCTACCATACCAGGCCGTACCTCACCAGATTATTTAATTATATCATTTATTTCGTGAAATTCGAATCAACCCTGAACAACTGACGATTTCAATCCCTCTTTTTTCTAATTCATCTAAAAACAAATTCATGCCTAAAGAATCTGAGGGGGTATGACCAGCGACGATTACATTGATATGGGATTCTTTTGCCTGTTTCCAATGCTCTTCTGATTGATGCATTGAAACAATTGTCCCAATTCCTGCAATTGCCATTTTTTCATAAAGCTTTGGAGAACCCTCTGTCCCTCCAGTAACTTCAGTTAAAGCAATTTTTCCGCATCTATTATCTGGAGAACCTACAGTAATTTTTGGCCCTGCTCCAATTTTTGCTGCCTCTTTGTATTCCGGGATTTCCAAAAGCAAATCTAATAAATCTCCTAATCTTTCAGGTTTTTCTTTTTCGATTAAATCTTTTAAAAATTTTGCTACTAAATTGTCTGCTGGAGTGTGAACATTCATTAAATTCATTTTCAAAAGCTTTGCTGCATCAACAGTTTTTTGATGAATTAGAGCATGAACTCCTCTGGCAACCTCTTCAATCCTCTCTTTCATCAACCCTTCGGCAACGTTTATTGGAACCCCGTAATAATTCAAAACATCGCATTGCAGCTCCATAACATCTGCCAAATTCGAAAGTCCCTTTCCTATTGGATGATGAGAAATCACTAAATCTATATCTCCGAGCTCCTTTGCCAATAAAAGTTCCTCCACTTCAATATGGATTCCTGCCAAAACTTTCTTTATTTCTTTATCCTCTGCAATGTTATAAATTCTTGAATCCAAATAGGGATTTTCTAGTGCTTCCAAATCAAAAACCTCTTTCTCTTTTTGAGAAAGTTTTTCATACTTTTTCCTTTTCCTTTCCAAAACTTTCATCACTCCTTCCCTTCCCCTAAAATCTGCTTCAATTCCCATTTCAATTGCCAAATTAAATATTTCTTTTATTTTCATATTTCAATTTTTTCTTCGATAAAATGGTGATACCACTCTCTATATTCTTTTGGGGTAATCAAATGGAATTCAAAGGGGGTGGAAAATTTTTCCCTGATTTTTTTTAAAATTTCGCTTTTTTTGTTCAGGGTTTTTAACTTTGAAGAAATGATCAAAATGTCAATGTCTTGAGGAACTTCTCCCTTTCTCAAAATTGAACCAAAGACGAAAACTTTTACTTTCCCCAAAAGATTCTCGGCCTCTTTTTTAATCATCTTTGCGTATTTTAAATAATCTCTGAAATATTTTTCTTTTTCTTGAAACTCTTCTATCAACAATTCAACTTCGCTTTTTCTCATAATTTTTTCAAAAAATCGACTAATTTTTCAAAAAACTCAAACATGTTCTCAATTCTCTTTTTGCTAAATTCCACTGGCAAATAACGAGAAGTTAAATAAGCTTGTTCTAAATCTCCAATAACGCTGGCATTTTCTTCCAACAGCTTTTTCACTTCCTTTTCTCTCTCATAAATTTTCCCTATCCCTTTCAGCAATTCCTCTAAAGAATGGGTTTTGGGATATTTCCTTGCTTTTAAACCAAAATAATACTTCAAATAAAGTTGGCTCGCCTGCTCTAAATTAAAAGCAGCCAAGTTGTAATATTTTTCTTTGAAAGCCCACTTTGCTGAATCTAAAAATTCATCCGCCCTCTTTTTTAAAAAATCTATTTTTGCCATGATTTCCTTTTAAAAATTTTTGATATAACTCTTGAATCAACCTTTCTTGTTCTTTCAAATCCAAAATTTCTCTGCGAATTCTCGCTTTCTCTTTTCGAATGAATTTTCGAATCGATTTTGGTAATTTCAAATCTTGGAGCATGAAAATTAAAAGTTAAATTTAAAAGATTTTTTCTCATTTTGTTTTCAAGGGAAAATAGACAATAAAATTTGAACCTTGGCCTTCGATACTTTCAACTAAAATATCACCTCCCATTTTCCTTGCAAGTTCTCTTGAAATCCAAAGGCCAAGGCCAGTACCTGGAATATCTGCAGTTTCTCTTTTTTTCTCTCTGAAAAATTTCTGGAACAATTTTTGCTGTGCCTCTGCTGAAATTCCGACTCCAGTATCTCTCACAAAAATATAATATCTTTTTCGAAGAAAATCAACCTTCATTCCGAGTTTCACATAACCTTTGAAAGTGTATTTTATTGCATTGCTCATCAAATTTGAGATAATCTCTCTGAAACGAAGTGGGTTGAGGTAAAGGTTTATCTTTTCTTTTGGTTCTTCAAATAAAAGAGAAATGCCTTTTTCTTTTGCTTTTGGTAAAAATTCGTTCACAATTTGAATTATCTCATTTACTGGGTCGAACCATTTTGGTGTGAAATCAACTCTTCCCTGTTCAATTCTGGAAACTGCCAAAATATCCTCAATCAAAAGGGACAAGTTATTTGCCGAAACTTCGGCCCTTTCCAAATATTCCTTTTCTTCTTTTGAAATTTTTCCCTTCAATTGTTCCTTTATTTCCCAAAGATAATTTCTAATGTTGACAACTGGAGCTTCGAGTTCATGAGTAGCCATTCTTATAAATTCATCCTTTGCTTTATCGATTTGCTTTAATTTTTGGGTCAACTCAACGTAGCCAAACAAAGATGTATGCTGAAAAATTAGAATCAAGGAAACAACAATCCCAAATAAAATTAAAAGAAAAGTTTTAAATATAATGTCTGAAATTATTTCATCTGTTTCCTTCAAAGAAAGGGCCAAAGAAATTAAACCCAGTTTCTTTTCTTTTCCAATTGGAGTAACTATTTTCCAAAAACGCTCTTTAGTTTGAGGATCAAAAGACAAAGTAGCGATGCCTTGCCCTTGAGACCAGCTCAAGATTAAACTTGGATCTTGCAAAATTGCTCCAATTTCTTCTCTTTTACCAGATGCCAAAATTCTGAAATCTTCATTTTCTTTTTTTAAAATTCTCAATTGCTTTACTTTTGGATTTTCCTTTTGAATTTGAAAAATTTTCTCTTGCAAAATTTCAGGTTCTGAAATGAAATCTTGAGAAAATGTGGAAAGGCTTTGAGATAGAAAAAGAGCCTCTGTTTGCAATATTAAATCAACATTCTTTTGGAGCTTTGAGGAAACGTAAAAAACTGAAAAATACAAAAAAAGTGGCAAAAACAAAATTAAAGCAAAGGAATAAAGAATCGCAGGATATGTTTTTATGAAAGAAAAAATATCCTTAAAAAATTTCATTTTTTTAATTTTTCTTTAAACCTTTCTCCTCTGAATTGCCAAACCCATCACAAAAAATCCAATTCCAAAAGAGAGAGCAATCAATCCCAAAACCAAGACTAAAAAGCTTCTCTTTAAAGCCTCAGATGGCGGAGCTGCAACCTCTGCAGTTGGAATTTCACTGATTTTCAATATTTTTCCTTGAGTTTGCAAGAAAGTATATGGTGCGCTCTTTTCTTCGATTTCTCCTTTATTGTTTGTCAGAGCAACGTAGACTGTGTGAGTTCCATCTGCCAATTCTTTATCTAAAACATATTCGAAAAATCCGTTTTCATTAACTTTTGCCAGAGCAACGATTGGCTTTGTGAAAATATAAATGGTAACAAAGCTATTAGGAACTCCTTGGCCAATAATTTTCAATTTTTTATCTGTTATTTCTACTTTCTCAATTGCCACCCTCTCTCCTACTTTTCCTTTTTCTCTCGGATCCTGCCATAAAATTTTATCTGCTAGCCCTGGTTTTTTTGGATCGAAACCAGATTTGTATTCTATTCCATCTAAATATCCATCTCCGTCAGTATCGGGATTGAAAGGGTTGGTGTCCAAAATCACCTCTTGCCAATCTGAAAGGCCATCTTGATCAGAATCTTTAAATGCTGCAGGATAAATTTCTTTCTTCTCTTTCGCGATTTCTTTAAATTGAGTTTCTGCTTTATTCAAGGTTTCTTCAATTTTCTTTTGAATTTCATTCTTCGTTGCCTCTATCTTTTCTTTTTCTTTAGGCGGAAGTTGAGTTATTCTCTTTTCTACAGATTCTAAACTCTTTTTTGCTATTTCATTTTTCAAACTTTCCTTTTCTCTTTGAATCTGAGAAATTTTTGTTGCCTCCTTTGCCTCTACTTCCTTTTCCACTTTTTCTTTCATCTCCTTTATCTTTGGCTCAATCTCCTCTTTTATTTTCTGTGAAACTTCTTTTTTTACTTCTGGCACAGCCTCTGTCGTTGCCTTTTCTATCTCAGATTTGGCCTCGTCTATGATCTTTTCTGCCTTCTTCTCGGTTTCTTTTAAACTTTCCATTTTGGGACCGACCTCTTCCTTTATTTTTTCTCTCTCCTCTTTCTTTTCTTCTACTTTATTCTCTATTTCAAATTGAATCTCCTGACTTTTATATTCTCCCAAAGAAGAGGAAATCTTAAGAAAAAGAAAATACTGGCCGTTAGGAAATTGTTCTGTATTTAAATCGAACTCAAAAATTTTATCTTTCTTTTCCCCTTTCCCCGCATAGATCTCAGTTAGAGAAGAAGGTTGTCTCAAATAAATTTCGACATTTTCAATCTCAATTCCTGGAGTTTCTGGAATTTGAATTTCAATTTTCCTTTTTCCTGAAATTTTCTCTCCAGCAGAAATTGAGATCTGAGGAGAAGGCAATTGAGGAAGGATATTTTTGATCGTTTCCCTTTTCTCTTCGCTTTCCAAACTTTTCTGTTCGCTTTCCATTTTTTTCGCTTTCGGAATTTCCTCCATTCCCTTTTCTTTCATCGCGAAAGAAAAACTGGCGATTATGAAAACAAAGATAAAACAAAGCAAATAAATTTTCCTCATTCTCCTTTAATCACTGCCAAAGGTAATAATTTTGCGACCTTTTTTGATAAACCTGCATTGTGAACAACTTCTACTACTTCGTCAACATTTTTGTAAGCCTGGGGGGCCTCTTCAGCAATCCCTTTTAAAGAGTAGCATTTAACGATGATTCCCTTTCTTTCGAGCTGATTTATAATTTCTCTTCCTGACAAGCTCCTAATTGCTGCATGCCTTGACATAGTGCGCCCTGCGCCGTGACAAGTTGAATAGAAGGCTTCCTCTCCCTCTTTCGTTCCAACCAAAATATAAGAAGCAGTTCCCATTGACCCTGGAATGATTACGGGTTGGCCAACACTTCTATATTTTTCTGGAATCTCAGGATGCCCCGGAGGAAAAGCCCTTGTTGCTCCTTTTCTATGAATTGCAACTTCAATTTCTCTTCCATCAATTTCGTATCTTTCCTTTTTAATAATATTGTGAGCAACATCGTACAAAAGTTGAAGTTTTGAAGCTTTCTCTCCCAAAACCGATTTCCAGGCTTTTCTAGTAAAATGAGCAATCATTTGTCTGTTTGCCCAGGCATAGTTTGCGGCACCAGCCATTGCTGAAAAATACCTTTGTCCTTCTGGTGAATTAAAAGGAACGCAGGCAAATTCCCTGTCTGGAACCTTAATTTTGTATTTATTGAGCATTAAAGGAATGAATTCTCTTAAGTAATCAGAACAAACTTGATGACCAAGACCCCTCGACCCCGAATGAATCATTATCACAATTTGATCTTTAAATAAACCAAAAATTTCTGCTACTCTTTCGTCAAAAATTTCCGCCACTTTTTGAATTTCTAAGAAGTGATTGCCACTGCCCAAGGTTCCAACTTGATCCCTGCCTCTGTTTTTTGCATGGTTTGAAACCGTTTTGGCATCTGCCCACTCTAATTTTCCATTTGCCTCGCAATTTTCAATGTCCTCTTTTTCTCCATATCCTTTTTCAACCAAATAAGGAACCCCCCCTTCTAAAATTTTATCTAACTCTGGTATTGAAAACTTGAGCTGCCTTCCTCTTCCCAAACCAGATGGGACTTCTTTTTGGATTTCGGTTGCCACCTTTTCTAAATAAGGCTTAATCTCTTTTTCAGTATGCTCAGATGTCAACAATCTGACACCGCAATTTATATCGAAACCACAATTTGAAACTACAAAACCATTCGCGATAAAATTATGATCTGGATGGTTAACAGTAAAATCATAGACATAATCGTTGAAATGGACCTTTTCAACTTTCTCAATCTCCTCCCAAACTACTCCATTTTTGCCCAAATCTTTGATGGTTTTTTTTACAAATTCTTCAAAAATTGGAAATTGACCTATAAAAGGCCGAGCCAATTTTCTTCTACCTTTTTTTATTAGATTCTGAAGAAGATTAAGTTGCGATTTTTGAAATTTAAATAAACCTTTTCGAGATTTTATCACTTGTTTTAAAATTTTTTCTTCAACAAATTTTCGTTTCAATTTTATATAATGGACAGCTAAATTAGCTAAAAATTTTTTTTCACTTTGATATTCGTACCCAATTTTGCTCCATAAATTAATAAGACTTTCGGGTTCAGAAGAAAGAATTAAACGATTTCGATAAGATATTTCGTTCTTTCTATTTTTATAATCTTTACGAGTGACTATTTTTCTTTTTTTCACCCCAAACTCCTTTAAGAGTTTTCCAATTTGTTCCAAAACTCTTCTTCCGCTTTTTATATATTTTTCGTTTTTATTTATCCCCAAAACTGGAGAATAAAAATTGAACCCGTGACCAGAAATTGTTTTTGGTGAACTTAGTTCAGCTCCAAAAAAGGAAGCTAAAAATAACCGCTTCTGCCACAACGGCAATTTGAACAGCCAAACAGGTAGGGTCCAATCTTGTTTTGCCTTCTTTCCGATTGGCATTCCTAACGCCCACAATAGTAAAGCGAAACTACTGTACCTTACGCTTAGAACTATTTCCTCTCTCTCAAATTGATAGGTATTGTAAAATGTTTTAATCTTATGTTTTCTCCATCGCTTATAAATATTACCCTTAAATCCAATTTTTTCGATATCTTTTTTAATCAATTTAAGGTCTTCTTCCCTTCCATAAAAATCTACTTTTCCGGCCTCTTTCCCTTTTTCAAAATACATTGTTCCATCGCCTAAAAGATATCCCATAACTTTCAATAAAAGAGGAAATTGAGGTGAAGTAGTTTTTAATGGCAAAAGGCCTCTTTTTTTCAATTTGCTAATAATCTGCTGTAAACCATGGCCAGCTGGATTCTGATTTAAAAACCTCCAATATTTTTCAATTTTTTCTTCATCAACTAAAATCATTTCTTTTGGTTTTTCATAAGGCACACCTTCAAAAGGATAGAGAGCAATTTTATCTCCTTCCTTAAGATCTTTTAAGGATCGCATTCCCAGAGGAGTATAAAAAGGATGGTCCCCGGTGGCTTTAATCTCTCGCCCAGTTTTTGTTTTGACTTTAAATATAGTTGGATTAATTTTGATTTTAAAAAATCTTAAGATCTCAGCTTCTTTTATTTCCTTTCTTTTAAGCTCGAAACAACAAACTTCTTGTTTTAGATTCTTCTCGAATTTATCTATTGGAAAATAATATCCTAAAGGATGTAAAATTTTTGTGTTTTTTGATACGCAAGCGCCTGGTGAAATAATACCATCTGAAATTCTCATTGCTCCAACAAAACCAATCGGTACACTGTAGCCTTCGTGGCAATCTGGCATCGCGATGCCATATCTCACAATTCCAGGAAGAGTGGTTCCGTTTATTAACTGAGAGATAGATTGATCACGAAAAACCTCTTCTAACATTTTTTCTGAAGCATAAATTCTCGCTGGCACTCTCATTTCGGCCCGAAAGGTTTTGGGTATCTCCCATAAGTAATTATTTATTTTTTTGAAATCTTTTTTACTAATCATAATTTAACTTTTTGGAATTTCCTTCACCCGCCTAAATTTCCACAAAATTTTGGCGGGCGAGAAGCCAATCAGAAATTTTTTTGAAATCCTTTTTTGAGATCATATTTTTATTTTATCGCCAATTTTAAAAAAGGAAAGTGGTTCTGCAATTTTCCAGCAATTTTTAAGTTTCAGAAAATTTTTCAAAAAGAAGGAGAAGCTTCTTTCCAGAAGGGAAGAGGAAGGAGAGGCAACAAAGAAACTGAAGCTGAACAAGAAAAGCTATCGGAATCTGTGACTTTGAGGGTAATTTTGTAATTTTTCACCTCAGGAAAAATTGTGGTTGGATTCTGTAAGGTAGAATCTATTTTTCCATCGCCATCGAAATCCCATTCCCATTTCCTCTTTGAAGGGTTTGAATCGTAAAAAATGCTCTGATCAGTAAAAGAGACAGTTTGACCTGCAAAGGGCTTTTGGGGCGAAAAAGTGAATTTTGGTTCTGGATATTGATGGGGTGGTGTGGAAAAAGAGAGGCCTGAAACAAAATTTGATGAAGCACCTTTTGAATCCCAAACTTTAACTCTCCAGTAATAAGTGGAGTTGTATTTTAAAATTCCAGGGAGAGTGGCGTAAGAATTTGAGGAAGATTGGATCTTGCCAGTATCGATTAAAGGTGAAGAGAAATCAGAATTATCATCTACTTGAACTTGGTAAGCAGATTGAGAATCGCCATCAGGATCAGTAAATTTCCAGGAGAGGATAACCGCTGGCCAGCCAACACTACAATAATCCGGCTGAGTTATCTGAAGATTAGTGGCAGAAGGAGGGTTGTTAGGAGGAGGCGCTTGAATTATTACTGATACAGAGGCAATGGGAGAAGCAACTCCATTTTTGTCAACAACACGGAGAACCTTATAAGTATAAGTACCAGGATTATCGTTAAACGTTAAATTTCCTAATGAAATATTGCAAGCTTCGGGAGATGGCGGATTCATAATCTTTCGTTCAAAAGTGGGGTCGCCCTGGTTTAAATCAGAATTCCACTCGCAATAACCCCCGTTTGAAACATTCTCCCAGCCATTGGGGTGAGAAGAACTGGCAGCTGAAAGATAAATCGGGGTAGGAATGCCTTGATAAACTGTCACGGATTCGGCATAATTTATTCCATCTTTAGAAATGGTAGCTACAGCTGTAGGGGCCTGGTTGCATTGTTCAGGTTCATGAGTGTAGAAAATTCGATAAATCGCAGCCCCACATCTCCCGGTGGGTACCGCGCGTATGGTATCTGCTAAAACCCCTCCAAAATCTAAAGCATACTGAGTTGGGCTTCCCCCATAAGACCACATCGGGCAACCGCTTCTGCCGTATCGCAAGGTGCCGCTATAAGCTACTTGAGCGCCCCGATAAAAGAGTGTAATATCATTAGAACAACCCCCGCCCCTGTTTTGGTCACAACAGCCATAAAGATTGACCAGATAAATTTTTACAGGGTTTGGCAGTATAAAATCACCTCCTCTACCCCAAGGAACCGAAAAATTAGAGTACTCGGGTATTGTATTCTCAGCGCCGCATTGAATTCGTGGCGGCACATAGCCCTCTTCATAAGTAACATACAATTGATAATAAGTGCCGTTTCCTCGGAGGGGAATAATCCGGAGAGCATCAGCAGAAGTTCCGTCAAAATCGAAAGCCGTTCCTTCGGCAGTTCCCCCATAAGACCACATTGGACAGCCGCTTCTGGCATAACCCAATTTCTCTTTATAAGCCACTTGAATGCCTTTAGCAAGAAGTGCGATGCCTAATTGAAAGCCGCCATTACGGTTTTGCTCCGAGCAGGCCAAAACATTAACTTTATAAACCTTAGAAGGGCTTGGCAAATACAGTGTCTGCATGTCATCCCCGCTCAGATAGAAGGTGATGGAACGTGTTTGAGCTTTTGTTTTCAAGGGGCTTAAAAGCAATAACAAAGAAAAGGAGAGAAAAAAAATTGTTATTTTAGAAATTTTTGAAATAGCCATATTTTAATTTTATTTAAGGCGCTTTGTTCTTAAAATATTTACTTTTCTGCCATTCAGAAAAATCTTTCTGACATTCATTTATATCTTGTTCGTTGTTTAAATTCTCACATTGAGTAACATCATTTTTTTGAATAGCCATTGTCAAATAATATTCCTTTTCACAATCTCTTTTTTCTTGCTCTGTCCCAGCCTGCTGGCAAACTTGAACGCCTTCTTTTTCTGCTTTATCGTAAAGCACCTGTTTCACACAAGTGGCTTGATTTTTTTCATTGTCTAATTTCCCGCAAAAAGAAGTATCTAATTTTTCCTTTGCCAGTGTTTGGGCAATCGCATTCCGACAAGTTGCAGCGTCTTCTTTATTAGAAATTTTATCGCAGGCCGCCAAATCTTTTTTCTCTATTATTTCGCCTAATTGTTCCTGACTCAAATGATCCTGACTTAGGGATGATTTTTCCGATTTCTTCAAATAAGAATAAAGTATCGCACCGCCGATTAATAACACGATTAAAATAAGTATTAAAATATAAATATTTTTCTTTTGCATATTGGTAAACTTAATATGTACTATCCAACCAATTCGGTAACGAAAAGGTTAGAATTGATTGTTAATTTTTCCATCAACTGGCTGAGCTAAATCAGTTGATGTTTTTGACCTTTTGAATTCTCTTTTAAAGAACCTTCTATTGTTAATTTTAGCAATTTCTGATTTGGTATCGTATTGGGTCATCTAAAATGTAAGTGAAATGGGATTGGTTGGGACATTTAAAAGGTAAGTGAAATGAATTGGTAAAATGGGGTAAAAAGGTCCGAAGGAAAAAATTAAAACCAAATTCACTTACTTTTATCATGACCCAACCAGAACCAATTTCACTTACTTAGTTAAATGACTTGACACGCCGATATTTGGTGTTTGTTGGACGAAGCCAAAACTTTTTTGACGAAAATCCGGAAATTGATTTTTGAAAATTCCGCTGCCGCAATTTTTCGTGCCAACAAAGTTGGCGCGCCGCCTAATTCTTATGCTTTTTGCAATTAGCCTTTCCGAAGTACATTATGCTCTACAATGTGCATTATACAATCGGCGAAAGTTTTAAGCATAAGAAAGAAAAGCAAAGCAGCGTTGGGGAAAACAGGACTAAAAATTATTGTTAGGTGCATTGGGATTATTCTTATATAAGGATACAACATCAATGAACCAATATTTTGCTTTTTAGTATCTTTGGGTCTGTTATAAATATAAGAAAAAAGGTGGTTTATAAAAAAGAGCAGAGATGTTAGATAAATATATTTCCACTCAAAAAAATTTGGCTCATTAATATTTGGAGCATTAATATATTTCCACTCATTAAAATTTAGAGCCTTAATATATTTCCACTCATTAAAATTTTGAGCATTTATTAGAGCATTTATGTACGTTTTGCCAAATTTTAGAGAAAGCATTCCGGTTATGTAAAAAGAAAGAAACATCATATAGGCAACGTGAAATAATCCGTAATGAAATAAAAAGAAAAAGGCGATAGAAATTTTTGTGCCCCGCGTTGGTTTGGCAGGTTGATTACCTATTTCAACTCCTTTGGTTGAAAATTTTTTTAACTGCAATATCCGAATGAAATTAAAAAAGCCAATGGTTATGCTCTGAAACCAGTAAACCCACATTATGGTTAATAAATTCCAATTTTCTTTTATCGCAGAGAAAATCGTTGCAAGGTTTGATAGCAACAAAGACCATAAAGACAGGTCGCCAAATAAATTCCTTTGGGGTTGAGTATTAATGATAGACATAGTCTTGTCAATCAACTTGAACTACATCTTAAACTCAAGTGGTTTGCGAGTTATATTTTTTCGCTTTACGATAAAGAAGTACAAAACAGCGGCAATGAAATTGAGGAAGATAAGCATAATAATCCATAATGCCTTATCATCAAATTCCCTTTTAGCGCAATCAATCAACATCCAAAGCCAAAAAACGAAAGACAAAATTAATATTGGAACGCCAAAAATCAATGCCCATTTTAATATTCCGAAGACATAATCAAACCCTAATTTTTTATAGAAATCTGTATCTGTAATTAGCCACTGATTATTTTGCTTTTCAAAAACAAAATATGTAGGTAAGCTCTCAACCTTCCAGCCCACACCTGAAGCGGTGAACCTCGCTTTAACTTTTACTTGATTTTGACCTAACACTTCTGTATTTTTATCAAACGGGCTGTAATCAAGCTGATATGCGATTCCGCCTCTTATTCGCACTTGTATCTCGGATTGTAATATCTGATTATTAGGCGATATTAAAGTAGAAATTTTTTGTGTATCGCCCATATTGACGGCTTGAACCAAGCTGTCCAAATTATTTGTAATTTGCTGTTTATCTGCCGACGAAAGGCTCGCTTGAGCAAAAACAGCAGTGCTAAATAGAAGCAAATTAGCAACGACTAAAAACGTTGAAAGTTTTTTCTTCATAATGCTATAAAAACTTCAAGGGGTAAAATGGAAGAAAGGTCGAAAATTCAATTTATTTTATGGTCTATGTTATACGTTGGAATGGATTTACACAAAAATAGTTCGACTTTTTGCGTGAAGGATGAAAAAGGGAATGTCATCGATCGAGCGAGAATATTTACCAGACCTTCAGCAATTAAGGGATATTTGAGGAAGTTCAAAGAAAGAGATTCTCTGAAATTGGTCCTGGAACCTGTCAGCCAGTGGTATTTCTATGCTGATTTGATTTCCAGTTATTCAAGAGAAGTTACAAGCTTATGCTGGATTGGTCCCCTCAACCTATAGTTCTGGAGAGAAAACCTTTCATGGCAGGATTACCAAACAAGGTTCAAAGTGGTTAAGATGGACAATGATTGAAGTAGCTCAGAGACAGCTCCTTCTGACACTCTGTGATTTTTTTCACGAATCGGTATTTGAGAAAGGTCTCATTTCTGGCTGCGGCCAGAGCGGCCGCTCCTTTCAATTCAAGAATTTCTGGAAAATCCTGATTGACTGTGGAAAACTACCTTTATTTTAACCTATTTTTAAAGACCCTTGAAGTTTTTTATCGGTATGAATTATTTAATGCTGTATTTAGAAACTACTACTGTTTTTGCCAATCTATCACCGACCCTTTGTTTTGTTTTAGAATTCCAAACTGAAATAGCCCCAACAAGATAGAAGAATGGCAAAAAATCAACGATGCGCAAAACATTTCTGATTAACGCGGCTTTCAAATCGAGCGGCTCGCCCGTAGCTTTTCTGACTCTCATTCCGGTGACTAATTTCCCAGGTGTTCCGCCGAGTTTCCATTCGAGCAAAACATAATAAGCAAAAATTGCCAAAAAGTATAATTGCGCTGAAAATCCGCATAAACCATAAAATGTTTTGTTTCTATTTATTGTAACAGTAGAGCCAATATGAAAGTCCGAATCACAACCGCCAACATAAGTGCCTGAAAAAACTTTCATAAATAACCAAAAAAGAATAATAAAAATTATTGTGTCAATAATGAGCGCAAAAAATCTTATTCCAACACCTTTATACTCCAATGTTGCCACTGGTGTGTTAACAATAGCTAACGCCGCATTAAAATCTTCTTCATTTGCTCCACCTTGTAAAGCGAACTGGCGAAGTTGTTCGACTGGATAATTGCGATTTGCTTTTATCCACTCCACTAGTTTGTTCACATTTTCTTGATTCATGGTTTTTTAAAAAAATTAGTTAATTGTACTATCCAACCAATTCGGTAACGAAAAGGTTAGAATTGATTGTTAATTTTTCCATCAACTGGCTGAGCTAAATCAGTTGATGTTTTTCGACCTTTTGAATTCTCTTTTAAAGAACCTTCTATTGTTAATTTTAGCAATCTCTGATTTGGTGTCAAGTCTCACCGTGTCTTCTTTCGTTAAGGATTGTCTTTACTGATTATTCTACCAAACCATTACCAAATTAGTTGGCAATTACACTTCATATATCAAATAAAATTGTTACTTCCCAGGTTTTATCTTTTCTTTGATGAATGTTTAAGTCGTGATAGGTAACTCCTTTAATATGAACTCCCATTCTTTTTAATGGTTTTCCGATTAAAATTGCATCGATTTCATTTTCAGTCAATTTTCTGAATTCAACTTTCTCAAAAACTAATTTTTTTGTTTCAACTAAATACAAAACTTCGTTCAAAAAATCGACTAAAAGGGAAGGTAAATCGACCGATTTAATTTTAGTCGTTAGTCGTTTAGTCGTTAGTCGTTTAGTCGTTTCATACTTTGCAGCTTTAAACATCCCAACCATTGCATTTTCAAAAAGCTCTTCTTTCGTTTTCCCAAAAATTCTGATTTTCAAATCCGCCTTATGTTCTAAAACTTCATAAAATCTTGTTTTATTCTTATTTCTTTTTGTATTCATAGATGGCCTCTTTAAATGTTACAAAATATGGCGATCGTCGTAAATTGTAACAAATGAAGAAATTCTATTGTTTATAAAGATTTTCAAATTCTTCTTGAACTACTTTTCTATCGTCCCAGGGAATGGTCCGATTCCCAATGACCATCGTCTGCTCTGTTCCTTTACCCAGGACCAGCACAACATCGTTCTCTTTTGCCATCTCTAACCCTTTTCTGATTGCTGCCCTTCGGTCTTCAATTTTTAGATAATTTTCCTTTTTAAAACCAGCCTCTATTATTCCTTTTTCAATCGCATCCAAAATTGCGCCCGGTCTTTCATCGTAAGGATCCTCATTGCAGAGAATTATAAAATCTGAGTATTTAGCTGCGATTTTCCCCAAAACTGGCCTTTTCCATTTGTCCCGAAGCCCACCGGCTGCGCCAAAAATAGAAATGACTCGTTTGTGAGGAAGACATTTGATCGTCCTAAAAACTGCTTCAAAAGAATCTGGGGTATGTGCCAAATCGACGATTATGGTAAAGTTCTGTCCTTTTTCAATTTTTTCCATCCTTCCAGGAATTTTCTCAATTTTTCCCAAGGCCCTTCTTGAAATTTCAAGAGAAATTCCCTGAGATAATCCCAAAGAAACTGCTGCCAGAGCATTGGAAACATTAAAATCACCCAAAAGATTCAAACGAAAAGGAATGTTTTCAATTGTAAAATCTATCCCTCGAAAGGATGAGCGAATATTATGTGCTTTAACAAGATTTAAGTTTGGAACTTTAAAATTGAATTGGTCTTTTTGAACTGTAAAACCAAATTTCTGCTTGGCTTGAAATTTTAAAAAATATTGGACGTTTTCATCGTCTAAATTCAAAATATGAATTTTTTTTGCACTCTTAAAAAGTTTTCCCTTTGCTTTCCGATAATTTTCAAAAGAACCATGTCTTTCAATGTGCTCTGGGGCCAAACCCGTGAAAACTGCAATTTTGAAATCGATAAACCTGTGGCGGTGCTGTAAAATTCCTTCAGAAGTGACTTCTAAAATCGCGTAATGGCATTTTTCTTTTACCATTTGTTTTAGAGTTTTTTGAAGTAAAAACCTGCCTGGCATTGTCATATGGTAAGGATTCAACCACTCCCTGCTTCCAATTTTAAAACTCAAAGAGGAAACCCAACCAACTCTATAACCAGCTTCCTCTAAAATTCGACCGATAAAATTGACTACGGTCGATTTTCCTTTTGTTCCAGTAACTCCAATGACCGTAAGTTTTTTCGATGGAAAACCATAAATTAAAGCTCCCAAAAATGCTAAAATAAAGTGGTAAAAGCTTAAAACAAAATTCGGTAAAAATTTTTTCAAAAATTCCTTCATCAATAAAATTCTAACATGTTCAAGCTAAAAGCTCCATTTAAAGAAACGCCAGCTCAAAAAGAAGCAATTGAGAAATTGATGAAGAATTTGAAAACAAAGCAAAAGCACCATGTCCTTTTGGGTGTGACTGGATCGGGCAAGAGTCTTGATTTTTTTGAGCCAATTTTTGTAATTGAGGGAGGTGGCGAAGGAAAATTATTGCCAATTGGGGAATTGATTGAAAAAGAATTAAAATCAACAAAAAATAAATCTCAAAAAGAAGAAACTATTATCATCTCCTCTACAAAAAAATATCAAGTTATAAGTTTGAACCCGAACACTTTTAAGGTAGAAGTAAAACCAGTAGTCTCTCTCATTCGACATCGAGCTCCAAAAGAAATGTTTCATTTGAAAACCGGCTGCGGAAGGAGTGCTATTATCACTGGGGATCACAACTTTTATGTTTTAAGAGAAGGAAAGTTAAAATTACTTTCTACCAAAGAGATAAAACCTGGTGATTATTTGCCTTTGCCACAAAAGCTTTTTTATCCAAATAAAAAAATCTCAAAAATTAACTTGTTAGATTTCTTTGAAAATGAAAAACTTTCAGTGAAAGGAAAAATCCTTCAGAGCTTACTCAAAAAATATGGCCGAAAAAGAATCAATCATTTTTTAAAGAAATATTTTAAATTCCCGGAGAACAAAACATACGCAATCTTAAAAAACATTAAAGGTTCTTCTCTTCCATTAAATGTTTTTAAAGAACTTCTGGAAGAATTAAAATTGCCCTCAGATTCCCGTATTTTAAAAAATATTTCAATTTTTCCTTTTAGAAGAGCTTCTAAAAAAGTATATGCCTTATTAAGAGGGGAACTGAAAATTAACTCTTCTATTCTAAAACTTTTGGGCTACTATCTCGCTGAAGGTCAATCTCAAAAGAATTATTTCACAATTTCAAACACTGAACCCTTGGTCCAAAAAGAAATTAAGTCAGCGCTTAAAAAATTAAAATGGCCCTTCCGAATGAGGGAAAATAAAGATACTGTAGTCCATGGGAGTATTTATTGCACTTTCTTGAAAAAGTTGTGCGGGTCAAGAGCTAGTAATAAAAAATTGCCCTACTTTTGGCCTAATCTTTCTCAAAAACAACTTTCGGTTTTGCTTCAAACTTATTTTGAAGGAGATGGATGGGTAGAGAGAGAAAGAGTATTAACCGTTACTAAAAGTAAGCAATTGGCTTCGGACTTAAGCTATGCTTTATTCAGATGGGGGATTTGGACAAGGATAAGAAAAATTAAAAAAAGAGCTTTTAACTCAAACCAGAGGTTAACTCCCTATTGGGAAGTTTCGATCTCAGGACAAGAAAATTTGCGCCTTTTTGCTAAAAACATTGGCTTTAGGTCCTCAGAAAAAAACAAACAATTAAGAGAACAATTAAAACACAAACCTCATTCAAATGTTGACATAATTCCTGGTTGCGGAAATCTTTTAAAAGAAATTAGAAAATCTCTTCACTTGTATACAACTCAATTAGGGAAAAGAGTAAATTTAACTCATAGTATAATCTCGATGTTTGAATCTGGTAAAAGAAATCCTACAAGAAAAACACTTTTGAAATTAATTAAAGTTTTTAAAGAAAGAGCGAAAGAAATGGAAGAGCTCAACTTAGAATATTTAAAATTCTGGTCAGAATTAACTCCTGTCGATTTGGAAAAAGCGAAAGAAGAATTGCTTCATTTATTGAAAATAAACCGTTGTTCCACTTCTTTTTCTGAAGTGTTTAAAATTTCTCCATTTTCTTCTTTAAAAAGATTTAATGGCGAACCTTCTCCAGCTACGAAGTTAATTAATGAAATGGGTTTGTTACTCAAAAATTTCAAAAAAGAGAAAATAAATTTTCCAAATCCTCTAAGTGGATTTTTGGAACATCCTTTCGGAAAAAGGGGAGAAATTCTTTTAAGAATAATAAAGACACTAAATCTCCCTCTTCCAAATTGCAAAATTAATCCGAGGATGCAGTTTGAAACTCTTCAAAAGCTTTCTTCTCAATACTATCAGCTTATTAGCTCTGACCTTCAAAAGGCCAAAGAAAATATTGAAAATTTGGAGATGCTTTTAAACGTAAGATGGACTCCCGTTAAATCGATCACTAAAATTCCTTATCGAAGAAAATATGTTTATGATATTGCAGTCAAAGACAATGAAACATTTTTAGCTGGGTTTGGAGGATTGTTTGTTCACAACACTTTTATGATGGCGAAAGTAATTGAAAAAATTCAAAAACCCGTTCTATGGATAGCTCCCAATAAAACTTTAGTCGCTCAAGCTTATCAAGAGTTTAAGGAATTTTTCCCAAAAAATTCAGTTCATTTTTTCTGCAGTTACTATGACTACTACCAACCTGAAGCCTACATTCCAGAAACAGATACTTACATTGAAAAGGATGCGAAAATAAACGAAGAAATCGATAGGTTAAGGCATGCTGCAGTCCAAGATGTTTTAACAAGAAACGATGTCATAGTCTGCGCTTCTGTTTCTTGCATTTACAACATCGGCTCCCCAGAAGATTATCAAAAAGTTGCTCTGGAAATTAAGCCGGGAAAGAAAATAAAAAGAAAAGATTTTTTGACACATTTAACTTCCCTTGGATATCAAAGAAACGATTATGAATTTTCACCCTCAACTTTCAGAGTAAGGGGAAATACAATCGACATTTTCTTAGTTACTGGAAAAGAAATATTAAGAGTTGAATTTTTCGGAGACGAAATCGAAAGAATTTCTTTAATTCCTGCTGAAGGAATTTTGTCTACTTATCAAAGCCATGGCAATGTTAAGAAGACAAATTATTTTAAATTATACCCGGCGCATTTTTGGGTAACCCCTCAAGAGAGATTGAAAATTGCCTTAGAAAATATAAGGTTGGAGCTCCAAGAGAGGGTAAAAGAGCTAAAAAAACAAAATAAATTGGTTGAGGCCCAAAGATTAGAACAAAGAACAAACTACGATTTAGAAATGATAGAGGAAACTGGTTATTGTCATGGAATCGAAAATTATTCAAGGCATTTGGAATTCAGAAAACCAGGAGAACCTCCTTGGACTCTTTTGGACTATTTTCAAGAAGATCCTTTAATTTTTATTGATGAATCCCATTTAACGATTCCCCAATTGAGAGCGATGGCAAACCAAGATAGATCAAGAAAGGAAACTTTGATTGAGTATGGGTTCAGATTGCCATCTTGCATTGATAACAGACCTTTAACTTTTGAAGAATTTAACAGAAAAGTAAAGAAAATAATCTATGTTTCAGCAACTCCCGATGAATACGAAAGAAAAAAGGCGGGAAAGGAATTTATTGTCGAACAATTAATAAGGCCGACAGGACTTTTGGAACCATCGATTGAAGTAAGACCAACTAAAAATCAGGTTAAAGACTTAATTGAAGAAATTAAAAAAAGAGTTGAGAAGGGGCAGAGGACTTTGGTTTTGACTTTGACAAAAAGATTGGCAGAGGCTCTTGCTGATTATTTGAAAGAAGAAGGAATTTCTTGCCAGTGGTTGCATTCTGAGGTGAAAACTTTGGAAAGACCACAGATTTTGAAGGAATTGAGGGAAGGAAAATATGATGTTTTAGTGGGAATTAATCTTTTAAGAGAGGGTTTGGATTTGCCAGAAGTTGCATTAATCGGAATTTTGGATGCAGACAAAGAAGGTTTTTTGAGGAGCTCGACAACTTTAATTCAGATTATGGGAAGGGCAGCGAGGCATCCTGAGGGGCATTGCATTTTGTATGCTGATAAAATTACAAAGTCAATGAGAGAAGCAATAAAGGAAGTTGAAAGAAGAAGGAAAATTCAAATGGAATACAACAAAAAATACGGAATTTCGCCAAAACCTATTGTAAAACCAATTAGGGAATGGCCGTTTGCAAGGAAAGAAAAAGAAATTTTAGCAGAATTTTGGGCAATAAGAGATGTAAAAATTTTAGAAAAAGAAATGAGAGAGGCAGCTCGGAATTTAGATTTCGAACGAGCTGCAGAAATTAGAGATTTGATAAAAAGGTTGAAATTTTAAGTAAAAACTGAGGGAATTTTTTACTCTTTTGTCTCTTTGGCAAAATCTACTACCTCTTTTTTAAAGGTTGCAACTTCCTCGTTAACAATTTCATCAAGGTCAGGAATTTTTGATTTCAGAAAGTCTAAAATAGCTTTTTCATCATCGGGTTTTTCTGTCAATAATTGAGTAAATTCATCTTTCTCTTTGGAGTTTAACCTTTCCATTACTCTAATTAAAACCGATTGAAAAATAATTTTACCAATTCTTAATAAAATTTCTTCTTGCTCTTTCTCTGGCAAAGTCTCAATGCCAAGTTGTTTGATAATATTTTGACGCAAAATGGTATTGGCCATGGTTTCTTTTAAAACGAGCGACCTTTTAATTCCAATTTGGAAAATTCTTAAAATGCAATCATCCCATCTGGTCCTATCATTCTCAAAAATTGGCGAATGGTCATTTCTTTAATCTCTTCTCCCGGTTTAAAGCTCCGAATGAATTGAGCTAATTTGAAATACCGGGCGAACTCTCCTTCTTCATATATTTCACCATGAGGTAGCCCTATTTTTCCCTCTCTCCAAAGTACCCAGGCTTCATTTTCATCTGAAGGAATTTGTTCAAGCAACTTACCAACTTTGAGATTTTTAATTACCTCATATTCCCAAGAGGTGAAACCAATCATTTTGACATTTTCCATTTCAAGTTGATCCATAAAGTTCTCTAAAGCCTTTGGGGAAGTTTCTATCCCTAATTTCTCTGGGAAAAATTCTGATAGTCTTTCTTTTGGTACTACCTTTCCTCCTTTTAAAATTTCTTCTATTTTTTCAGAGGTTAAAGCCTCGCCCGGATGGGTCTTGACCCAAGTTCTCAAAACTTCATTATTTTGAGCGATATTTTTTATTTGAAGTGCGGTTAAATTATCCGCTTTTGTAAAAATTATATTTATTTCTTTCTCATTTTTAAAAATATCGGTGAAATCAATTTTTTGACCCACTTTTATTTTATCAATATCAGTTAAACCGAATTTAGTTGGGTTTTCTGCTATTTTATCTTTAATCGCATCGATAATGTAAGTTTTTCTTGCCGAATCCAAAGAAGTGAAGCCTTCACCATATCTTGCTTCCAATTGTCTTTCAATCATTTTCCAAAGAGAATCTCCCTTTTGAGCAGTTTCGATTCCGCTAATTTCAACTTTTGTAGGAGCTGATGGTGCTTTTCCGGGTATTACCTCTACTGGCCCAACTAAAGCTCTTTCAAGAAAACCAAGGCCAATTACTGCCCCGGCACCAGCAGCTGTCATTACTCCAGCTTTGATAATAAGCTTTTTTCTCCTTTTGCCAGCAACTTTTTCTAAAAGATTCTCATATTCTTTATCAACCTCTTCAAACTTTTCCAGAGAAAACTCTTTTTGTAACTTACTTAAGGCTTTTTCTTCCTCTGCTTTTATCTTTTTTTCTGCCACCCAATCAACGCCTTTGCCAGTTATCTTTCCAAATAAAACAGCGGTTAATCCTCTGACAAAACGATGGCCAGCAAACAAAGCTACTGCCGGAGCTGAAAATCCTCCAGAAAGAGCAACGACACCAGTTACTAAAGCGGTAGAAATTAATAACCTAGTTGCTGTACCCCGACGCATCCACCAATCTAATGCTTTTCTCAAAATTCCTTTCTCCTTTGGCGGCCAAGCCTCAATTTTTGCTTTATTTAAAATTTCTCTCTCTTCAAGAATTAACTTTTTAAAAACTTCAGCTTCAGATATTCCCTCGACCTGCATCTTTGTTCCCAATTCTATCTTTGCCCTATTATATTCTGCTTTTTTTAATTCAATTTCATAAATTGCTTTTGCCTTTTCTTCTTCTATTCCTTTTTCTTTCAGCTTTTCAATAAATTCATCTTTGTTTTCTGGTGTAGGTGTAATTTCTTTTTTAGTTTCTTCAATTGATCCTTTTAATTTAGTCAATTCCTTCTTTTTCATCTTTCCAAAAATTTTTCCATATTTTTTATCAGCCTCAATAAAAGCATTTCTTTTTTCTTCTAAAATTTTTTCTAAATCTCTAAGAGTGATCTCTTTTTCTTTTTTTATCTTTTCTCTTTCTTTTTCTAATTTCTCTTTCTCCTCTTCAATTTTTCTCCTCTCCTCTTCTAGTTTTTCTTTTTCTTTTTTTATCTTTTCTTCTTCCCGTTTTAATAAAACTTCTACTTCCTTGGGAGAAAGAGATTCTCCTTTCTCTAGTTTTCTTTTTGCCTCTACCCATTTTTCTGCCTCCTCTCTTATTTTTTTCATTTCTTCTATTTCCTTTTTTGTTCTTCCTCTACCTTCTACCGCTTTAATTTCTGAACTTTTAGACATTTCTTCTTCTAACTCTTTTTGTTTAGCTAATTCTTCTTTGTATAACTTTTCAGCCTGTTCCCAATCCCATTTTCTCATAAATTCCTCTGCCGCTGGTGTCCACGGTTCAATGTTATGTTCGCGCAAAATCCTATCTACTTCCTCATAAGGAATTTCTCCACGCATCCTTTTCTCGTATATTTGGTAAGCTAATTCACGAATTCTTTCCTCTCTTTTCCTCTTTACTATTTCTTCTGCCTCCTTTCTCAGTTTTTCCATTTCTTGTTGTTCTTCTTTAGATCTTTTTCTATACTCCTCCACTATCTCGATCTTTTTCTCTTCGGGTTTTTCGGGCTTTGGTCCTTCGGGGAATGGGTTAGGTGATTTTTCAAATGGATTTGGCATATTTTCTTAAATTTTTACAGGAGCAAAATAAACTGTCAATCTCTTAAAATTTCAATGGATAATTTCTTGAAGTCTTTGATAGAGTTCTTCTTCTACCTTTTCTCTTTCTCTACCATATTTTAATCTTGAGTATTTTTTTACCATTTGAGCAATTTCTGGATTTCCCTTTTTTGGAGGAAGAGTTACTAAGCTGAAGGGTTTTGAAGTTTCCCCTTTGATTAAAAGTCTTAGGGCTCCGTTGAAATTGTCGAAATTAACTAAATCTGTCTCATCGAATGTTGGACCGTATTGAGTGATAAGATATTTTGCATCGTCAGGACCAACTCTAAAAGTTAAAATTGTTCCGATGTTTCCAAAAATTGCCTTTTTTGTTTCCTCATCAAGTTGCCCTATGAACTGATGGGCTAAAATTAAATTCAACCTAAATTTTCTCGCCTCAGCCAGGGCGTTAGTAATTGTTTTTGTTGTGACATTTTGAAATTCATCGATGTATAAATAGAAATCTCTTCTTTTTTCTTCTGGAATGTTGATCCTTGAAAAGGTAGCCAACAAAATTTTTCCTACAATAATCATTCCGATTAAATAACTATTAATATCCCCGAGCTTTCCTTTAGATAAATTAACAATAAGGATTTTCCCTTGGTCCATAACTTCTCTGAAGTTAATCGTGGAGTTTTGCTGAGCGATGATTGGTCTCACTAAATCATTGGCAATAAAAATATTCATTTTCGAAGTAATGTAAGGAACGATGTTTGCCAAAGCCATTTCCCCTCCAGCTTTTTCTGCCTCCATTTCCCAAAAATTTTTGACAACAATGTTTTTACATTTAGAAAGTTTATATTTCCTGAAATTTGGATCGGCCAGAACCCTTGGCACTTCAATCAAAGTATTTCCAGATTCAGGATCTTCCATTACCAACAATAAAGAATTTCTCATATATTGCTCATAAACTGGACCTCCAAAACCCAATGCTTTTAAATTGTAAAGTTTATCGAATATTTCTAACAATTCGTTTACTACGAAGGTTTTTGATTCTGGAAAGTTTGGGTCGTATTCTAACATATTGAGTCCGATAGCTCTTTCAGTATCTCCCGGGTCAAAATAAATTGTTTCTTCAACTCTTTCTGGCGGAATCAAACTCAAAACTCTCTCTGCCAAATCTCCATGGGGATCTATTAAACAAACTCCTTTGCCTGCTTCAATGTCTTGCCTAATCATTTCTTGCAAAATTGAAGATTTTCCCGTTCCGGTTTGACCTATGATGTAAAAATGTCTCCTCCTATCGTCATCTAAAATCCGAACTACTCTTTCTTCCCCTCTAAAAACATTTTTACCTATGATGATTCCCTCTTCTGGTAAATTTGGAGGAGCAGGAGCTTGTTTTGCTTTGAGCCATTTTATTTTAGGGGTAAGTAAAATGGGGGAGGGAAAATGGAAAATTGCTGCTAATTCATCTGAAGAAAGGGTGAAAAAATTTTTATCATCAAAAATTCGAAAAGAAAAGAGGAAAAAGAGTTTTTCTAAAAATTTTTTTGTTGGTCTTTTGAATTTAATTTGATTGAGAGTGGGAGAATCGAATTGTTTGAATGCAGCTTGGAATTGTTCTAAAATCTGATTTGCCCTAAATTCATCGCTGCCCGAAGTTAAAATTCTTATGTTAACATCAAAGAGGGGAAAAGAAATTTTTCTCACAATTGCCTGAACGATTTGTTGGGTTAATGGATCTTTCTCTCTTTTTAAAAATTCTTCTTTCTTTTTTTCAGTAGTTGGTAAGGAAAGGATTTCGGTTATCAATTTAATCAGGCCAGACTTAGTCGCTTCATTTAGTGCTTCGTTGAGGCTTTTTCCCTTTTCAACCAGTTCAACCACTTTTTTACCGATTTTTGCAATTTTCGTTTTTGTTGGTCTGATCAAAATTTGAATTGCTGCTCCTTCTCCTTCTTTTTCTAATTTTGTAAAAATAGTTGTCAGAGCTGAAAGGGGATCTGTGCTAAATTCTTCAGAAAATTTCAGAGGAAAGATCGAGGATTTTTCCAGGGCAACTTCTAGCCCAACAGAAAATCCTTGGGGATTGAAAATGTTATAATCTGGAGAAATTTGAACTTGGGCTGTGGGCCAAAAACCAAAAATTTGCTTTTCTATCAGTTGGGAAAGGTCTTTGGGACAGGCAACAAAAAAGTGAATTTCTTCTCCAATTCTTGGGACCGCAATTTCAAAAACAAAGTAAACATTTTTTCTTTTCATCCCACCCAAAGAGGAAAAAAACTGCTCGCAGGTTTTGAGGTATTCTTTAAGAGAAAATTTCTCCTGTTCTATTACCCTTTGAGGAACGGTAACTAAGAGAAGGGAAAAATGCATTGCGCTTGCTAAAAGTTTTTTCTCTTTTCTTTTTTGTAAAACGAAAAAGAGAAAAAATAAAAGTAAGAAAAGAAAGGTTAGAAAAAAGTAAATTAAGTAATTCATATTAAGGCTTTTTTAAAATTCCTTTTTCGATTAAGGTTTCGTAAAAACGTTCGATTAAAACATCGTGAAATTCATCCAAAATTGCTGGATTTTTAAGATTTCTGGCAACTGAAACTGCATAATGGATACCTTTTTCAAAAACTAAGGAAACCAAAGCGCCCACTTGTTCTGGTTTCGAAAATTTTTCGATTTCCTTTACCTCATCCCTAACTTTTGAAGGAGGGGCAAAAGAAGGCGTTTTTTGAACTTTTTCTAAATATTTTTTAATCTCTGCTTTTATAATTTTCTCTTTTTCTTTTACAAATTTTTCCTTTCCGATTTCAGTTTCTATCTTCTCAATCTTTTCTTTTAATTCTCTGAGTTCTTGCTCAAAACCCCCTTCTTTGATAAAATTTTTTTCCATACTTAAATTATAAAAAATTTTTTAAAAAAATTAAAAATTCGGGTTGAATTCAAAACAAAATTAAGGTATACTCAAGTATGCCTAAAACAAAATCTGCAAAAAAAGCATTAAGAAAAAGTGAAAAAAGGAGGGTTGAGAATTTGAGAATAAAAGAAAGAATTAAGAAGCTGAAAAAAGAGATAAAAAAGCTAATTCAAGAAGGTAAAATAGAGGAAGGAAAGAAAATTTTGCCTTTGTTTTATAAAGTCTTGGACAAGGCTGTAAAAAGAGGGACAATTAAAGAAGGGAAGACCAATCGGGAAAAATCAAAGATTGCAAGGCTTTTGTTAAAGTTGGAACAAAAAAAACTCGAGAGCTAATTTGGGTTCTACTCTTCCAGTTTTAATTGCCAAATCGAGATTAAAAATCCTTTGATAAATTTTTTTAAGTTCTTCTAATTTAAATTTTTGGATTGTTTTTAAAATTTTCTCTAAAACGAAGGGGTTGAGTTCGGTTCTTTTCCTGATTTGGTAGAATTTTTCGTTTCTCTCAATCAAATCTTTTATCTCAATTAAATTTCGCATTTGGTGCTTTATCATTAAGAATAAAAAATTTGGTTTTTCTCCTTTTTTAAGATATGAATGGATAAGCTTCAAGGCGATTTTTTTATCTTTTCTAAAAATAGCATCGATTATTTTGAAAACATCGAGTTCTAAATTTGGAGAAACTAAAATCTCAACGTCTTTTTCTTTAATTTCTTCTCCTTTTTTATAGGCAATCAATTTTTTTATTTCTTCTGACATTCTCCAAAGTTCATTACCAACAAAAGAAATCAGTTTTTGGATTGCTTTTTCTTCTATTTTCCCCCCAAGGTTTTTAATTTTTTCTTTTATCCAGGTTTTTAATTGAAATTTATCCAATGGCTTAAATTCTTGAAATTTACCGAACTTTTTTATTTCTTTAAAAAAATGGTCTTCTTTGACTTTTCCTTCTTCAAAAAAGAAAATTATCTCCTTTGATTTTGAAAAGTTTTCAATTTCTTTGAGAAAATTTTTTTTGAATTGCTCGTTCTTAGAAGAGTTTTTTAAAATCAAAAGCTTTTTTTCAGCGAACATCGAAGAGAAAGAGAATTCTCTCTTTAAATCTTCGAAACTAAGTTTTTCTAAATCTAAAATTTTAAGATTTAATCCCGATTTATGAATTTTTTGATATTTTTCAACGATTTCTTTCAATTTTTCTTTTGACCTGAAAGTGTCTTCTCCGAAAATCAAATAAATCATAATTTTTGGCAATTTGGACAGTAGTGAGCGGACCTTTGACCGATTTTTATTTTTTTAATCTTCTCTCCGCATCTAAAACAATTTTCTCCTTCTCTTCGATAAACTTTTCTTAAAAGGTCAAACCTCCCTTTTTCTCCACTGATCCTTCTAAAATCTGAAAACGATTCCCCACCCAGTTTGATTGCCTTTGGCAAAATTTCTTTAATCGCTCGATAAATCGCCTTTAATTGACTCAAACTCAATTTTTCCACCTTTTTAAAAGGGTGGACCTTTGCCATCCATAGAACTTCGTCAGAATAAATGTTTCCAATTCCAGCAATTATGTTTTGGTCCATCAGGACTTGTTTTATTTTCCCATTTTTCCTCTTTAGAATTCTTTCTTTGAACTTCTCAAAAGTAAAATCTTTGTCTAAGGGTTCAGGTCCCAATTTTCCCATTTCTTTTTCTAATTCTTCTTTTGTCAAAATTTCAGCTTTTGCAAATTTTCTTAAGTCAGAAAGTGCCAATTGCCAGCCATCTTCGAAAAAGAAAATTAAATGTAAAAACTGATTCATTGGGTCTTCTTTTAACGGTCCTTCAATTTCTGAAACCCATTTTCCTTTTTCTCTTTTCCATTTTCCGAAAAGTAAATGTCCGGTCAATTTTTGATGAATTAAAAGGATTTTTTTATTAGAAAGAAAAAAGAGGATGTTTTTTCCTCTTCTTTTTACGTCTAAAATTTCTTTTCCGATTAATTCCTTTTTAAAATCTTCAAACTTTGGCTTTTTTATCATCTTCTTTGCATCAGTCCAAACATCAACAAAAATCCTGCCTACCACAGTCTTTTTTAGATCCCTTACTGTTGTTTCAACCTCGGGTAACTCTGGCATGGATTAGCTTTTTAGCTTATTAGCTGATTAGCTTATTAGAAAAATAAAAACGCTAAAAGCTAACAAGCTACAAGCTAATAAGCTAGTTATCTGAGGATGTTTTTTATCTTCTCAATGATTTCGCCAGGGGTAAAGTGGGCTTTAATTAGATAATCTATCGCTCCTAATTTCAACCCCCTTTCAATCTCTTCTCTCTGTCCTAAATTCGAAAGGATGATTACTGGAATTGAAACAGTGGTGGGATCTTCTTTCGCTCTTTTTAAAACTTCAAAACCATCGATTCCGGGTAAAATCAAGTCCAGCAAAACCAAATCTGGCTTCCCTTCTTTTATTAATTTCGCACCTTCTTCGCCATCGACCGCTTCTATCACTTCGTAACCCTCATTTTTCAATTTTCGGGCGATCAATTCTCTTAAAAATCTATCGTCTTCAACGATTAAAATTTTTGCCATAGTTTACCCAATTTGGTTTTTAACCTTTTCTAAAACCTCCCGAGGGTCAAATTCAGTTTTAATTAACCAATCTCTTGCTCCCAATTTTTTTGCCTTGTCTAACTCTACAGGTTGACCAGAGTTCGAAATTACAATCACTGGGATTTTTTTTAAGTCCTCATCTTTTGCCATTTCCTCCATTACTTCAAAACCCCCCATCTTTGGCATTATAATATCTAACAAAATCAAATCAGGCTTTGGGTCCATCTCTCTCATTTTCTTCAATCCTTCTTCCCCATTCCTTGCAACAAAAACTTCGTAACCTTCTCTCGATAATTTCCTTTGTAAAAGGTCGATCATTATATTTTCATCTTCAACTAATAAAATTCTTTTTGCCATATTATATTTTACTAAATCGTATTAAAATAACAACTTTTTTACTCTATACGCTCGAGGAAGACGACCTTTATTATATTTTAACAAAATTACAACCTTTAAAAAGTCAACTTCTATTTAAACGCGATCGGCAGAGTAAAATAAAAAGTTGTCCCCTTTCCCTCTTCTGATTCAAACCAAATTTTTCCTCCGTGGGCCTCGATAATGTTTTTAGTAATGTAAAGTCCTAAACCAGAACCTTCTGTGTCTATCCTCATTGCGTTAGGGGCTCTAAAAAATTTTGTAAAAACTCTGTTTTGTTGATCTTTCGGAATTCCAATTCCAGTATCTGCGATTGAAAATTTAATTTCTTTCTCCTTTTCTTCCAGAGTGATTTTGATTTCTCCTCCCGGTTTGTTATATCTAATCGCGTTTTCTACAAGGTTTTGAATCGATAGAGTAATCTTTTCAATATCTACCCTTACTTTTGATAATTTCCTTGGCCTTTCAAAACTCAATTTTAAATCTTTTTTTTCAACTTCTTCCTTGTATAAATTAATAACTGATTCGCAAACTGAAATAAGGTCTGTCAAAACTGGCTTGTAAAGATATTTCCCCTCTTCAATCCTAGTCACATTCAAAAGGTCGTTTATCAAATTAATCATCCTCTCGTTCGATTGGTAGGTTTTTCTTAAAAATTCTCTTTGTTCTTCAGCGACTTCGCCTAAGTCACCATCTAATATCATTTTCAAGGTCCATTTTATTGCAGAAAGCGGAGTCCTTAACTGATGGGCAGCGATGGAAACGAATTCGGTCTTCATTCTCTCAATTTCCTTTTCTCTGGTAACGTCGTGCAAAATAATTAAATTCCCTAAATACTCCCTGCCACTCTTGATTGCTATAGTACTCACTTCTAAAACCAAACCTTCTCTTATTTGAACCTCTTTTCTAAAAACTTCCTTAATTTTTTCTCCCACCACTTCGATAATCGGTTTTAAACCTGGAAGGGATGTTAATTCTGAAATTGACCTGCCAATTAACTCTTTTTCTTTAATATCCAAAAAACTTTCAGCTTGGGGGTTAATTAAAGAAAGTTTGTTTTTCAGATCAAAAACTAAAAGTCCGTCGGAAAAATTATTAATAATCGCTAAGGTCTTACTTTTTTCTTCTTCTGCTTTTTTTCTTTCTTCGTTAACATCTTCCAAAATGTTGATTAAAGCTGTCCGAGATTCCTCCAATTCCCTCATTTTTTCTTTTAATATCTCTTCAGATTTCTTAACCTCAAAAAGTATGCCCTCTAATTTCTCTCTAATTTCCTTGCTTTCTCTTGTCTTTGCAATAACTAAAGCTGAAAGCCGTTCTATTTCTTGATGAAGGGAATTAATTTGTTTTTTAGAAATCCACATTTTCGTTTCTTTTGTTTTAGATAATTCTGATCGAGAAACAAAGTTTACTTTAGCCTCTATTTTATAAAATAACTCAAATTAAAATTTTTACTCTGCTAATCCAGCGGCAGTAAAAGTTTCGTTATGAAAAAGCCATTCTTTTTCTCTTTTTTCTGAACAAATTTCTCCGTAGCTATAATAACCAAAGATAGGTACATCTCCGACGATTTCTTTAAAGGAATTTATCTCTTTCTGATAATCTGGCATTAACAGCGCCCTTCTGGTTACGCAATCAAAAATAAAAATTACCTGAGGCTCTTTTATGCCTAATTGAGAACTAATATAATTTCCTACCTCTTTTGCTGTCTCTGATATTTTATCAACCTGAGCCTGCATTAATCTAATCGTGGCTTTTTGGGGTAAAAAGTTAGCGCAGATTAATTCTCCTTTCTCAGTGCTTCCGATTATTTGCCTTATCACGATTTCTTTTCCTTCCGAAATAATCCCCAAAGGATACAAAAAGCCTTCTCCTTTCCCAGAAAAAAAGTTAGGGTCTTTTATTTCTTCCTCGCTAAAATACTTTTTAAAAATCTCTATTGCTGGCCTTCCGTCTATTTCAGAAACTAAATTATTCTTGCCTTTGGTAACTCTCATAGGAATTCCTAACGGCTCCCATCCGTGCCTTGCTTTCAAACTAACCGAAAAATCACCCCAAAACCCCACTCCCACTATGCTTTTAGTTAAAACTTTTTCATTGCAAAACTGACATCCACTGCTTTTTAATATCATTTCATCTCCAGTTCCTCCCCCTATTACATCGAGATTATTGCCCAATTTCTTTTTTAAACTCGATAAAAAAGGATCTGCCGGCATTCCCCCTACCACTGCAGTAAAAATCACCAAAAGTTTAGGGGGTGTTCCTTTTTTAAGTAATTTTTTTCCTAAAATCTCTCCTGCTTTTTGAGGATCCTCGATCACCCCCTCTGCGTATTCAACTCCAATCTTTATTTTTTCAAAACTCACCGCCATTACCACCACTCCCTCATCTTCTACTCCCTTATTAGTAATACTTCCCCAGCCAGGACTCCCTCCAGCCAAAGGAGCCTCAGGAATTATATTCCTTATTCCTTCTATTGTTTTTTGAGGGTCGAAATTTTTCGAAACTGTAACCAAAATTAAATCTGGTTTTTCTCCTCTTAAATCCTTTATTGCTTCTTGAGCAGCTTCTATCCCGGCCCTAAACGAATCAGGGGTTTTGTTTTTACCTATTCCGGCTTTAATCATAGAATGTTATTTGATTAAAGATGATGGATAATTTTATATTTTATCTTCGACCTTGTATATTATTTTGTTTTATTTTACTTCTTCTGACCTTTTTCTTAATTCTTCTTTCAATCTTTCGAGTTCCTTTTTTAGCTCCATCATTTTCAGCTCTCTACCAACTGTGAGCTTGTGGAATTTCTCTAACTCATCAATTCTTTTTTGCAATTCTTGAGTTTTTTCTTTCACTTTTTCTTCTAACATTTGGTTTAATTCTTCCAGTTGTCGAGTCCTCGCTTGAACTTTTATCTCTAAAATATCTTTGGCTTCAACAAGAGCTGTTTGTGCATTTTCCCAAGCTTGGTACCTTTCAATCAATTGTTTGTCTGCTCGAGAGAGAACTACTAACAACCAAAATAAAATTCCTGTTATCGTTGCGCCCGCTAAAAAAAATAAAACAATGATTCGATTAATAGGTTTGAGTGGGCTTTCTAATTCTTCTAAATCCTGTTCAATGACAACCCCCCATTTTAAATTTTTAACTTTGATAGGCACGCCTACCCCTACCACTTCTTTTCCTTTTTCGTTAAAATATTTTCCCCCTAAGAAAGTTTCTCCTCTTAAAATAGCTTTTAATGGAGGAAGGTCCAAAAGATTGGTCTTTTTAAAAACTCTGGAAGGGCTCGGATCGGCAATTAACATACCTTTATCATCCACTACAGAAATCCTTCCGCTCTTTCCTATTGTTCTTTCGATAATTTCTCCCCAGGCACCCTGAAGATAAAAAAGAGTTCTTAAAACTGCTTGGGGCTTTTCAATTTCTATTTTTCTTATTGGTGCGGTAATTACAAGGTAGGGTTCTCCCTGTTCGCTAAAATTTACTGGGCTAATATAAACCTCGCCTTTTTTTGCAGTTTCAAACTCTTCCAAAAAAGAGAAATCTCTCGATTTCTTTGGCAAAAAAAATTCCTTTTTTGAATATCTTTTTTCTTCTTGTCCAGCAAGGTTGATAATCGAAATTTCCTTTTCCATAAAATGCTCTCTTAGAAATCGGGAAACGAAGGAATCAATGATTTCTCCGTTTTGTTGAAAAGAAGCAATGTCGATGGCTAAATCTTCGATGTCGCGTAATTCTCTTTCGATGTACCTTTCAATGCTTTCTCCGGCTCTTTTGGCTTCTGAAATTTGATAATTTAACAGCCTCTTCCTTAAATCGTTAATCAAACTTTTTTGCCAAAAAAAATTCAAAATAAGGTTGGTTAAAATTATACCAAAAATCGTCAATCCCACCGAAAAGTAAATTAAACGTTTCCGGGGTATTCCTTTTTCTTTTAATTCCAGGGGGGGCATTATTTAATTTTATTTAATAATTAAATCGGCTTTTTCCAAAACGTTTTGGGGAATTTCCAAGCCAATCTCTTGAGCTGTCTTTAAATTCAAGACGAATAAAAATTTCCTGGGTAATTCAATAGGAATTTCTGATGGTGAAATTCCTTTTAATACTTGATTGGCAATTAAGGCAGATTGTTTACCAAGATCAATATAATCTACTCCATAAGAACCTAAGGCCCCTTTTTCTGCTTCTCCTTTAGAAAGCATCAGCAAGGGAATTTTCAATTCTTTAGCTTTTTCTATTCCCCAATCAGTCAAGCCTGCCGTCACCATCGAATCGGCAGGGTCCATTATCGCATCAACATCTCCAGGTTTTAATTTAAACAAATAATCTCTAATTTCTTCTTTTTGTTTTATAGCAACTGCAACAACCTCAACCCCAATCTCTGGCGCTGCTTCTAAAATTTTTTGAGTGGCAGGGCCTCCACTTAAATCATCCGGTCGGTAAAAAACCAAAACTTTTTTAATCTTAGGGTTAATCTCTTTCAAAACCGATAATCTTTTTGGAGCGATATCAATGTAAGCACAAATTGTCCCAGTGAGATTATTTTCAGAGCTTTTCATACTTTTGACAAACCCTGCCCTTACCGCATCTGCCACCATCGAAAAAACTACTGGAATGCCTGTCCCTGCGGTTTTTTCTTTAATCAATTTAGTGGCGGGCGAAGTGTTAACAAAAATTAAATCTGGTTTCATCGCCACTAGTTCGTTAGCGTATTCCTCCAATTGGGTTAAATCTCCCTTCGCGTCCCGGTAAACGTAACGCACGTTGAGTCCTTCTTTATAACCCAATTCTTCCATTCCCATTTTAAATCCTTCCATATTTTCAGCCACTGTCGGAGCCATCTGTAACAAACCAATGGTATAAATTTTTGGTTTTTCTTGAGGAACTTTCATTAACTGCCACAATCCTATTGCCACAATTCCTCCAACGATTGTTACCCCTAAAAAATACCAAACTTTTTTTGTCATAATCGATTTTAAAAATTATTTCGACCTTTTATATTACGGAAGATTGCTTATCGTCTTAATCGTTTCATTTGCAAAATCTCCTGGTTTAATTCTTGGAATCGCTTAAATCAAATTCTTTTCCCTTTTAAAAAGTTTTCTAAAATAAACCAATTACAAAACTTTTCTTATCCTCTAATTCCAAAAATTTCTCCCAGGGCAGTTTCTTCAGCTAAAATTGCAACTAACTTTGCAAGTCTTTGGGCCCTTTTTTTCATTTCTTCTTCAGTAACTGGTTTTATTTCATCGATGGCTGCTTTTAAAAAATCTTCTTTATCTTTGATTCCTAATTCATCGGCTAATTTTGAATATTTTTCTATTAACTCTTCTCTACTTTCGCCTCGATCGTACCTTCCACCGCAACCTGTAATCGAACCAACGATTTCACCCTTTACAACGATCGGCACCCACAAAGAAGCAAAACCTGCATAGCAATCCATAAAAACTGGAGTTTTATGGGTTCTAACTAACGAAAGAGCGCATTTGTAAGCCTCCCCGCATTTTTTCTTTCCTTCTTCGGTCGCCATAATTATTTGACAAACCCTTTGGGCACCGCTCATTCTGGTTATTAAGTTTCCTTCTTTATCAGTAGTAACAATTTGGGCACCTATTGTTTCAGCAAAGTCATCCTGTAATGTTTGGAGGTTTTTTAAAAACCATTCTGCCTCTTCTGAAAAATTTCTGTTTGTCATAGATTTAAAATAGTTTTTTCGACCTTTGTCTTCGATGGTTTAAAATTTTCAAGCCTTCTTTATTTATTTTACCACAACTTTAAATTTTCACTCTTCTTTTTTTCGAATTCGGTCAATCTTTTTATTAAGCTTTTAAAACCAAGTTTTAACAAAAGACTCTCAACCTTTTCCTTGTTAACTTTTTGAAAATCCCATCTAATTAAATTGTACTCTAAGGGAACGTTTCTTTCAATTCTGGCTAAATCCTTAGCGAGGAAGGCTTGTTTTTTTTGTTTTGTTAATGTCTCTTTTAACTTTTGACTTAATTTTTGGGCTTTTTCTGAATTTTCCTCAATTTCTTGGTATAAATTTTCTAAACTGCCGAAATTCTTTAACAATTCGATTGCTGTTTTTTCGCCAATTCCAAAAATTCCAGGAATGTTATCTGAAGGATCTCCAACCAGCGCTTTAAAATCTGGGGTTTGTTCTGGTTTTAATCCCTGGTATTTTTTTTCGACTTCTCTTTCATCATACAAAATTGATTTTTTTACTCCGCTTAAAACAAAAACTTTTGTTTCTTTTGAAACTAATTGCAAATTATCCAAATCTCCAGAAACAACGATTTTTTCCAATCCTTGGCATTTTGAAACAATCGTTCCAATTAAATCGTCGGCTTCGTATCCTTCTTTTTCAAAAAATGGAATTTTAAAAGTTTTTAAAATTTCTTTCAGTTTGGGAATTTGACTTGCCAAATCTTTTGGGCAAGGTGGCCTTTGGGCCTTGTATTCTTTAAATTTTTCATGCCTAAAAGTTTTTGCAGGAAAATCAAAGCAGGCGCAAATGTAATCTGGTTTAAATTCTTTAATTACTCTGAATAAAACTAACAAAAATCCATAAATTGCATTAACCAATTCTCCTTTCTTTGTGGTTAAAGGAGGAAGGGCATGATAAACCCTATGGAGTATTGAATTTGCATCCAAAATTAACAATCTCTCTGCCATTTTATTAAAGTTTTGTAGGGGTCTGACCCATGTAATTTATAGACTTTTATTCCTATGTAAATTCTGCAGGGGTCTGACCTATGTAAACTCTTTTATTCTAAGGAAAGGTTTAAAAATTTTTCCATCAATTTTTTTATTTCAGCTTTGTGTTTAATCCATCTTTCTACCCATTCTTTGCAGCCCTCCGCTCCTTCCATCACCTTTAATATAAACTCCCTTTCGCTAACCGAGGGAAAATTCTTTTTGCCTAAATAATCTGAATAGCTCGACCATTTATATTCTTCCAAAAACTTAATTACCTTATCAGGCTCTTTAACTCCTTTTTCTTTCCATTCGGGTTCAGCAAGTAAAGTGGGATTTGTGTGGATGTAAACAAAAACTACCCTTAGTTGATCCTCGTTTTTAATATGAATAGCGCTAAACCTATCTTGGAAAAAATGTCCTTTCATTTTTATCCCATATTTCTTTTTAAAATAAGCAGCGTAACCTGAAGCAATTTTTTGAATGAATTTGCTAATTCCCCCTTCTTTCAACTGCCTAACCAATAAGTGAATATGGTTCGGCATCAAACAAAAGGTCAAGACTTCTACTAATGGATCTCTTTCGTCTTTCCAAACCATCTTTTCTTTCAATTCAGCAGATTTTACAGGGGTCTGACCTATGTCAGCTTCTATTTGGCGAATGATTTTTTTAAATTGCTCCCGCTGTCTTCGACGTTCTCTGATAATGATTGGTTGAGTAGTGTTGCATTCATAAATATAAAAAATACCTCGATAATAATCATCTATGTCACCAAAAAGTAGTTCGTTCCCAACTCTTCTCAATACAATATGATAGATTTCCCCATTGATAAATTGTCGAGGTTCCTTTGGCATAAGTTTTCAGATTTACAGGGGTCTGACCCCTGTTGGCTTTACATAGGTCTGACCTATGTAATTCATTTTATCGTAATTTGTCTTTGATTTTTACTTAGGATTTTAAATTTGATCTGAAGGGCTTTCTTTGGAATAATTTGGTGAATGCGATTGGCCCACTCGATTGCGACAATGTTTTTAGGATTTTTAATGATTTTTCTAAAACCCAAATTCAAAATTTCTCTTGGTTTTTCAATTCGATAACAATCGACATGATAGAAATTCGCGAATTTACACGAATTTGGACACGAATTTACGCGAATTTTGAATTTTCTAAAAATGATGAAGGTGGGGCTCAAAATTTTTTCTCTAATCCCCAATCCCTTAGCAAAACCCTTCAAAAAAGTTGTTTTTCCTCCTCCCAAATCTCCTTCTAAAGCAATAACCTTTGCAATTTTCCCTGGTTTCTCTTTGAGAATTTTTCTCCCAATTTTCTTGCCCAAATTTTCTGTTTCTTTTCCGCTTTTTGTTTGAAATCTTTCCATTGAATTTTCCGAAAATTTGATTTAAACTGAAATTACTAATTAATTTTAAAATTTTATGGAAGAAATTTCAAAAAAAATTGTTGGGGAAGTGAGGATTGGAAAGGAAATTTTAGAAAAGGAAATAAGGAACGTTCCGATTCTTAAAAGAGAAATCGAATCTGTTTTGGACAAAGAAATAACGAAAATTTTAGATACCATTTTGGGAGGTTCGATAAAACTTGAAACCTCCGACATCCATATTGAGCCAAAAGAAAATGAGGCAAAACTGAGAATAAGGTTGGATGGGATTTTACAAGATGTTTTGATTTTTGAAAGAAAAACTTATGAAGCTTTACTTTCTAGGATAAAGCTTTTGTCTGGAATGAAACTCAACATTTTCGATAGGCCCCAGGATGGCCGTTTCTCCGTTTTGATTGAAAAATTAGCAATCGAAATCAGAACTTCAACTTTACCTGCAGAATGGGGAGAATCAATCGTAATGAGGATTTTGAATCCAAAATCTCTGATTTCTCTAGGAGAGCTTGGTTTAAGAGAAGACCTTTTAAAAATTTTCAAAAGAGAAATTAAAAAACCAAACGGAATGATTATCGTTACAGGACCCACTGGCTCTGGAAAAACCACTACCCTGTACGCAATTTTAAAAGAAATTCAAAGCCCGGAAATAAAAATAATAACGATCGAAGATCCAATTGAATATCGTTTAGAGGGAATTACTCAAACTCAGGTTGACCCTAAAGCAGGTTATGATTTTGCGAACGGATTGAGAGCAATCGTTAGGCAAGACCCGGATGTGATTTTGGTTGGCGAGATCAGGGATTTGGAAACTGCCCAAATTGCAATTCAGGCAGCTTTGACTGGCCATTTGGTTTTGACGACTTTACACACAAACGATGCTGCGGGAACGATTGCGAGGTTAATTGCTCTCGGTGAAAAACCGGTAAACATTGCACCGGCGATTAATATGGCGGTGGCTCAAAGATTAGTAAGAAAGGTTTGTAAAAATTGTTCTGTTTTGGAAAAACCAAGTAGTGAAGAGTTTGAAAAAATAAGCAACGGGTTGAAAAATTTAAACATTAACATTGCAAAGGATTTAAAAATAAAGAAACCAAAGGGTTGTAATGATTGTAATTTTACTGGTTATCGAGGAAGGATTGGAATTTACGAGGCGTTTTTAGTCGATGATGAGATGGAAAAGTTTATTTTAACTTCTCCTTCGATTGCTGCCTTAAGAGAAATGGCACAGAAAAAAGGAATGGTAACGGTATACCAAGATGGGTTGTTGAAAGTAATCGATGGAATTACGACGATTGAAGAAGTTGAAAGGGTTGCGATGGAATAAAAAAACCGAGGCCAAAAAAACAAAAGGCTTTGTTTGCGGGAATTTCCCGAGGAATAACCCAGAAAATCCAGGTTATCCGGAACTGAGGAAAATTCCTCGGCCTCGGTGTAATTCTTATTTTAGCAAAACAAAAAAATTTGTCAAGAGGTATGGGTAATGTGCAAGCACATATAGGACACCTTGGGGTATGATTAGATAAAGGTTGCTAAATTTCATACCTTAAGGGCTTATATGAAGGAAGAATTAATCTAATGATTGCCAATTACAAATTAAAGTGGGTAAATTTGGTTTTATCATTAGAAGGACTTACCCCCTTGGAAAATTAAGAACATTTCCACAATATTCAAACATCAAAATTATATGCTAAAATGTCCTAAATGTGCTTGCCTAAAACATATGTAGAACAATATGACCCCTTATGAGAAATTGAAACCTTTAGGTTATACTGTTTTGCAAGAATTTTGTTTCTTTCCAACCTTAATTTTAGACCGCCTGGTAAATCTCCCAGAAATTACCAATCATCCAAAAAGTGTTCAGAATCATCTTGGCTATGACCTAAACAAGGTAGAAATTTAATTGAAATTTGTTAAATTTAAACTATGAGCGGGCATTCTCACGCAAAAACTGTAAGGAAGAAAAAAGAAGCAGATGCCAAGAAGAGGGGGCAGATTTTTTCGAAAATGGCGAGGTTGATCCAAATTGCAGTTAGACAAGGTGGACCAAACCCTGAAACCAATTCGAAATTGAAAATGGCGATTGAAATAGCAAAGTCTTATAACGTTCCTTCTGAAAACATAGAAAGAGCGATAAAGAAAGCGACTGGAGAAATCGAAGGAGAAAAATTAGAAGAGTTTTCTTTTGAAGCATTTGGTCCTGAAGGAATTGTAATGATCATTGAAGGGATTACTGATAACAAAAATAGGGCATTGAATGAAATAAAGCACGTTTTGACGAGATTTAACGGAAAATTAGCCAGCGAAGGTTCGGTAAAGTGGATGTTTGAAAGGAAGGGGTGTATAACAATAAATCTCGAATCTCAAAACTCAAATCTCAAAACTAAAGAGGATTTGGAATTAATTGCCATCGAGGCAGGGGCTGAAGATTTTTATTGGTATGACGAAAGTTTAGATATTTATTGTGATTTCAAAGATTTAGAAAAAGTGAAAGAAGAGTTAATCAAAAGGGGAATAAAAATTGATTCGGCAAGTTTGGATTGGAAACCAAAAGAAATGGTTGAGTTGGAAGAAAAGAAAAAAGAGGAATGCTTGAGGCTTTTTGAAGCGTTAGATGAATTGGAATCAGTCCAAGATATTTTTTCGAATTTAAAAACCTAACCATTGACAAGAATTTTTATAAAATTATAATCTCTTTAGATTTTTTAAAAGGTCGTTTTTATGAAAAACCTAAAAACCATGTTATTCGAAGAGGAAGAAGAAATTGAAGAAGAGGAAGAAGAAATTGAAGAATAAAAAATCCCCCTCCTTAAGAGGGGGTTTATTTAAAATTTTCTCGTTTTTAAATATTATTTTCGTTAAGATGAAACATAAATATATAAAAAGAGGAGTTTTGATTTTTATAAAATTTTTTGTTTTTGCCTTTCTTTTTGGTTTTATCTCTGTTTTTTCTTTATTTCTCTATTATGGCAAGGATTTACCCAGACCTGAAGTTTTTTTAGAAATGGAAGTTCCTCAATCTACTAAAATTTATGATAGAACCGGAAAAATTTTGCTCTACGAAATCTATGGGGAAGAAAAAAGAACTTACGTTCCTCTTTCTCAAATTCCAAAACATTTAAAAGATGCGGTAATTTGTGTTGAGGATTCGAATTTTTATCATCATTTTGGGGTGGATCCAAAAGCGATAGTTAGGGCAATTCTCTCTGATTTGAAAATTTTCAAACCAGCTTACGGTGCCTCAACTATTTCTCAGCAACTAATTAGGTCAACTTTTTTATCTTTAGAAAAAACTCCAGAGAGAAAAACAAGAGAAATTGTTTTGGCGATTGAATTGGAGAGAAAGTATTCAAAAGACCAAATTTTGGAATGGTATTTAAATCAAATTCCTTTTGGTCAAAATGCCTACGGGGTAGAGGCAGCAGCTCAAACTTATTTTGGAAAGCACATCGGGGAAATTGATTTAGCGGAATCTGCAATTTTAGCCTCTTTAATTAGGGCTCCTTATTTGTATTCACCCTATAACGAAAATTCAAAAGAAAAACTTTTAGCGAGAAAGGATTATGTTTTAGATAAAATGGTAAGAGAGGGTTTTATCTCTAAAGAAGAGGCAGAAGAGGCAAAGAGAAAAGAGATTGTTTTTAAAGAAAAAAAAGGTGAAATTTTAGCACCCTACTTTACTCTTTGGGTAAAGGAAATTTTAGAGAAGGAGTATGGGAATGAGTTTTTGGCGACTGCTGGTTGGAAGGTTTATACCTCTTTAGATTTCGAAGTTCAAAAAATTGCTGAAGAGGTGGTAAGAGAGGGAATAAAAAGAAATAAGCAGTATAATGCCCATAACGCAGCTTTAGTAGCAATTTCTCCAAAAACTGGTGAGGTTTTAGCAATGACAGTAGGAACGGGAAATTATTATGAGGAACCTTATCCTGAAGGTTGTACTCCAGGGGTGAATTGTCTTTTTGATCCAAAATTCAACGTCGCGGTGGGAACTGAAAAGGCTCCCGGAAGACAACCTGGTTCTGCATTCAAACCGTTCATTTACGCAACTGCTTTTAAAAAAGGGTACGACGATAAGCTTTTGGTTTTGGACTCGCCAACCAATTTTGGAGTTTGGGGTGGAAAAGAATATTTACCTCAAAATTATGACGGGAAATTTAGAGGCTGGATAACTTTAAGGTCGGCTCTGGCCCAATCTCTTAATATCCCCTCAATCAAAGTTTTGTATTTGGTCGGACACGAAGGAAGGGTTGAAAGCTTGGGTATTTCTGATTTTAGAGGAATGGAAAAAATTCTTTTGGAGGGGGTAAAAGAAAGTTTGAAAACTGCCAAGGACTTTGGGATTACAACTTTAAACAAAGATATTTCAAACTATGGGCCTTCTTTGGTCCTTGGGGGAGGAGAGGTATCTCCTCTTGAAATGGCTTATGCCTATTCTGTTTTTGCGAATGAAGGGATAAAAGTTCCCCTTTCCCCTATTTTAAAAATAGAAGATCAAAACGGAAACCTAATCTTTGAGAAAAAAAATACCCAGATTAGGGTTTTGGATAGGGAAATTGCAAGATTGATTAATAGTATTTTGTCAGATAATGAAGCCAGGGCTCCAATGTTTGGAAGAAGGTCATTTTTGTATTTTGAAAACTACCCAAACGTAGCAGTGAAAACTGGAACGACCGGAAACTGGAGGGATGCCTGGACAGCAGGTTATACCCCGAATATCTCCGTGGCGGTTTGGGTTGGTAATAGCAACAACGCTCCGATGAAGGGTCTGCCGGGGGTAATCGGAGCTGGAAACCTCTGGCACGCTTTTATGGAAAAGGTCCTGCCAAGGTTCTAAGAAGATTTGATCGGCATTAAAATGTAAAAGTAATCCTCCGATGGTTTTAGAATCGCAGGACCTTCAGAATCGGTAAAAAGAAAATCGAATTCTTTTTCTTCAATAGAAGAAATTCCATCTAGTAAAAATTTATAATTGAAAGAAATTGAAATATCATCACCTTCAATTTTAGTAAATATCTGACTTTGAAACTCGCCATAATCTGGATTTTCGCTTAAAATTTCTAACTTTCCCATTTTTTTATCAATTTTTAATTTAATCTCGTTAATCCTTCCGCTAAACAAACTGGCAGTTTTAATCTGAGATAAAAATTCTGACTTATCCAAATGGATTTTTGTTTTAAATTTCTTAGGAATTATTTCCTGATAATTTGGATATTCACCCTCGATTAATTTCGATGTGAAAAAGATTTTTTGATGAGGTAATTCTTTAGTAAAACTTTCTATAAAAATTTGATTTACCGAAAAGTAAAAATTTATCTCTCCTTCTCTTTCAAAAATTCCGATAATTTCTCTTGCTGCGTTTTGGGGTAAAATTAAAGAATAATTTTTAGTTATTGTGTTTAAAAGAGGGATTCTTTTTTCTGCTAATCGAAAACTGTCGGTTGCTGCTAATTTTAAAAATTTATCCTCAAAAGAAAAATAAATACCTGAAATTTCCGGCCTCCCCAAAGACTGAGAGGGAATGTTTATTATCTTACCTAATGCATTACATAATTTTTCACCATCTAAAGAAATTTTTTCTAAAGAATCTTTTTGAGGAATTATTGGAAATTCTTCAGTATTTACCCCTTTGATTTTTAATGAAACATTTTTATCTTCAATTTTTAAAAAATTATTTTCAGATTCTAAGGTTATTGTTTCTTCTTTCAAATTAGAAATTACTTCAAAAAAGAATTTAGCATTAATACACACTTTTCCTTCTTCCTCAACTTTTGCGAGAGTCCAGTAAATAATTCCTGATTCTAAATTCGTTGCACTGATTTTTAAAAAATTTTTTTCTGTCTCTAAAAGAATGTTTGATAAAATTGGTAAAGAGAGTTTTCGTAAGGGAATTCGGTTAACAACCTCTAATCCTTTTTCTAAATTTTCTTTTAAAATTTTTAATTTCATTGTTGTTACTCTATTTTATTTTCAATTTTTCTATTTAAAAAACTTCAAAAATCTGTCAAAAACCTGTAAATATCTTATGAAAAAAATCTTTCTTTAATTTGTTTTATTTCTTCCACTAAATTTTCATCTTTTTTTAAACTTTCAGAAATTTTATTATAAGCGTGAATTGCGGTTGTATGATCTTTTCCTTCAAATTTTCTTCCGATAAAAGGAAATGAACATTTTAATTCCTCTCTTAAAAGATACATTGCTACCTGTCGCGGTTTTACATATTCTCTTTTTCTTGAATTTGAAAGAATTTCCTTTTCAGAAATTTCATAAAAGTCAGCCACTGTTTTTATTATCTTTTTAACACTTGAAATTTTAGTCGGTGCTGCAATTAAATTTTTCAAAAGTTGTTTTGCAGTTTGGAGGTCGGGTGATTTTTGATTAAGTTTTTGATAGGCAACGAGAATGTTTAAAGCCCCTTCCAATTCTCTTATATTCTTTTTTATATTCGTTGCAATATAGTTTAAAATTTCTTCTTGGAAACTTACCCCTTTTTCTTCAGATTTTATTTTTAGTATTGCTAACCTTGTTTCAAAATCAGGAAAGGAGATATCCGCAATCATACCCCCTTCAAACCTTGACCTCAACCTTTCAACCAAAGCGGGGATTGCTTTTGGCGGTCTGTCCGAAGAAACAACTATCTGTTTGTTTTTTTCATAAAGAGTATTAAAGATATAAAAGAATTCTTCCTGAGTTTTTTCTTTACCGGATAAAAATTGAATATCATCGATTAAGAGCACATCAAAATTTTGATAAGAGGATTTTAAGATCTCGATTTGATGATTTTTAATGGCTAAAATAACATCCGACACAAACTTTCCACAACTGATATATCTTACTTTCTTTTTTGGAAAGTTTTTTATAATTTCATTTCCAATTGCCTGTAAAAGATGAGTTTTTCCTAAACCTACACCACCGTAGACAAAAAAAGGATTATAAACCTCACCAGGATTTTTAACGATCGCCATCGCTCCTGCATAAGATAGTTCGTTAAAAGAACCAACCACAAAATTAGAAAAAGTATACCTTGGATTAAGATTAGTTTTTTTATCAACTTCTAACTCTTGAAAAGTCAATTGATTTAAAGGTAAAGCGGTGGTTATTTTTCGGTCGATAATTTTTATTCCGGACTTTTCAATTTGATAGATTATTTCCTTTGTTTCAGGTATTAAATTTTTCAAAATTTTAAAAATTACTTTGTTATACTTTTCTTGAAGCCATTCTTTAACGAAAGAATTAGGGACGGAAATTATCACCCTTCCGTTTTCTAAAGAAGAAATTTTGGTATTTTGAAACCAAGTGGCAAAATTTGCCGGCGAAGTCATTAGTTGAATTTGGGCCAAAACTGATTGCCAAATTTCTTCTTTTTCCATATTTCTATTATAAATTAAACAAAAAATAAAAAAAGAGGGGTTAATTTTTTCAAACCATTAATAATTTGTGGATATTTTGTGGATTAAATGGGATATTTTGTGGAAATTTCTGTGTGAGATTAAAAATTGAGTTTATCGGCTTAAAAATTATAATATAAATACAAGGGTATAGTCTAAAAAATTATAGATTTAAACCCTAAAGAACAAGGGGATGTAGTTAAACGGTATAACGGGTCATTCGCATTGACCAGTTCGGGGTTCAATTCCCCGCATCTCCACAAATTCGGTGTGGGGCAAATGTGGGTTTGATTCCCACCGGGTCCATAATTAATTAGTAAATTAGAGAATTAGTTAATTAGTGAATTAGTTTATGAGAAAAGAGGTAGGGAAAATCGGAGAGGAAATTGCGGCCGAATTTTTAAGGAAAAAGGGATACAAAATTTTAAATAGAAATTACAAATTCCAAATTCCCGATGATTTGCAAAGGGGAGAGATTGATATTGTGGCAAAAAAGGAAGATACGATTTGTTTCGTTGAGGTGAAAACATTGAAAGATCCAAAAATTGAGATTTTTCCAGAAGATAAAATCAATTTTTCAAAAAAGAGAAAATTGATTGCGACTGCAGAAAGTTGGCTCATAAAAAATAAAATTCCTTTGGATTCAAAATGGCAAATTGATGTAATTTCAGTTGAAATTAAAGAAGGGAAAACAAAAATTTCTCATTTTGAAAATGCAATTTCCGCTGCATAAGTTTAAATACATAATATTCTACTTAACAAAGCCATGGCAATATTAAGTAGACAATTTTAAGGTGAAGTTTTTTTTATTTTAGGGCCAAAATTATTCTTTGGATCATGGTTAAATTTGAAAGCACTGCTAAGAGTGAAATTAGATAAATCATTAAGTTTTGGTTGAAAATCCCAAGAAAAAATAAATCTTGAATAGTAAATGTTAATGTTTGACATCAACATACACCACTCAAATTATTCGCGTGGTAAGAAATTGACAACCTTATTTTACTTTCTTCCTCTCTCTTTAAAAAACATCTCCTGACCCTCCAATTAAAGGAGTATGACATTTTCACATTCCATGAATTCATGAAGTCGTGAAGTCTTCAACTTTGGAAAGTTATAAAATTGCTAAACTCTCTTTTCATTTTCTTCCTCCTTCTGTTAAGTTCTCACTGATTCAATTGAGATGACATAAAAGAGGTGCGACCGCATAGATTTTATGTCACATTTCGGGGTCTTAGGGTTAAAATTATTCTTTGGAGTGCGGTTAGGCTTGAAAGCACTGCTAAAAGAGAAATCGGATAGATCATCAGATTTTGATTAAGTATTCCAACAAAAATTGTAATTGCGACTAAAATCATTCTTTCTCCCCTTCCAAAAAACCCTCTTTTTAGTTCTTGGGCTACCAATTCTTTTTCTTTTGCCGCTGCCTTTGCGTAAGTTGTCATTAAAGAGCCAAAAAAGCAAAGGAATATCCAATATTTTGCTTCAATAATAAATTTTGGCAAAGGTAAAGACAAAAGTCCGAGAAAAATCAATCCCTCAACAAACCTATCGGAAATTGTGTCCAAATAAGCGCCAACTTTTGTTACCCTATTTGAGTATCTCGCTACTGCTCCATCGACAAAATCCAAAATCGCTGAAATTAAAAAGAAAATTAGAGCCAAAACAAAATTTTTGAAAACCAGAGAAACAAAGCAAAAAATTCCAAAAAATATTGAGTTTAAAGTATATTGGTTTGGACTCGGCCCCAATTTCGAAAAAATTCTTCCAATTTCTTCTTCAATTTTTTTAAACTTTTCTCTTTTTTCCTCCAACATATTTTTGAATTTTGACAGAATTTCTCTTTAAATGGTCAATTACCTTTTCAAAAAAACTTGCCTCTTTACCAACAACCCTCCCTTCTTTTTTTCTTATTTTCTCAAAAATTTCCTCTATGGACAAATTTTCTTCAGGAATTTCCAAATAGCACTTTCCAATGAAATTTGGGAAATGAGAATCTGTGCCGACGGTAAAAGGAAGGTTATTTTCCTTTGCAAATTCTTTTGTAATTTCATTTCCATTTCCAAAAATCGAAGCATTCAATACTTCAATCGCATCGATTTCCTTTATCAATTCTTTCAAATTTCCCCTGAATTTGCAAAACAAACCAAATGGATGAGGAATGACAACAAAACCGCCCCGCTCTTTTATTCTTTTTATCGTCTCTTTTGCCGAAAGCCCATTGGGAATTTTTTCTTTCACATTCAAACCCAAAATATCCCCCTCTTTGCTTTTTACTTCAATTCCTGGAATAATTAAAATAGGTTTTCCTTTTGCATATTCCATTGCCTCAAGAGCTCCCTTTATTTCCCCATGATCAGTTATCGCTAAGCAATCTATTCCTTCTTTGATTGCTTTATCTACAATTTCTTTTGGCGAAGAATTGCTATCAAAGGAATAACCTGTGTGAATGTGGAAATCGCAATTCATCATTTATTTTAATTCATGTTTTCTCAATCTACAATCTACAATTTACAATTTGCAATTTCTTGTCTTTATTTTTTCTTACCGGCTTATTTTGCCAATATGACTCCACCAATTGCAAAGAGATTGGGAATTTTTAAATCTTTGGCAAAGCCGATAGATTTTGAAAAAAAATTTTTTGAGAAACCAATTTTTGGTTCTCACAAAACCTGGAGAGGGGCGATCTTGGCATTTTTTGTTGGGTTTTCAACTGCGCTAATTCAGGGACTTCTTTTTGATTTTGAGTTTTTCAAAAAATTATCAATTATTGATTATTCAAAAATCAACATTTTTCTTTTTGCCTTTTTAATTTCATTTGGCGAAATTTTTGGAGATTTGATTTTTGCTTTTATTAAAAGGAGGATCGCTCTAAAACCTGGCGCTCCTTTTATTCCCTTTGATCAGACAAACTATGTTTTTGGTTGCTTTTTACTTTTGCAACCTTATTTAAATTTGGATTTGAAAATTTGGCTGACGATTTTGATTTTGACTTTCTTTTTGCATATAATTTTCAATCGTTTAGGTTATCACTTGAAAATTCATAAGGCAAAATGGTAAATTAAATTATGCTCGAGAAAATTTTTGAAATTTCACCTTCTTTCATTTGGGCAGGACTCGTTCTTCTTTTGGGAATTTTGGTTGCGAAATTTTTTGAGAGAATGAGCGAGAGGTTTCTTGAAAGGATAAGGATCAATTCAGTTTTGAAGAGAATCGGTTTTCAAGACGCTTTTTTAAAAATTGGAATTTCTTTCGATGCCCAAAAATTCTTTTCTCAGATTGTCCAATGGTTTTTTATAATTTTGTTTTTGATGCTTTCTTTTGAAATTTTGGAACTATCTAGGTTTGCCGAGTTTTTAGAGAAAGTTGTTTTCTACTTTCAAAACATTTTCATTTCAATTTTGATTTTCATTTTCGCTTCCTATTTGGTTGATTTTTCTCAAAAAGTTTTCATAGGTTATTTGGAAAAAGAAAAAATGGCATTTTCGAAAGCTTTTGGGAAGGGAACTTCCCTGGCAATTTGGACTTTGGCAACTTTGGCAATTTTGTATCAATTGAAAATCATTCCTGAATTGATTTTGGTAATTTTTATAGGAGTGGTGGCGATCATCGCTTTAGTGATTGGGATTTCATTCGGTTTGGCAGGGAAAGAAGTTGCTGCAAAATTTTTAAAAGAGTTTGAAGATAAGTTGAAATAAAATGGAATACTTAACCCAAAATGAATTAAAGAAAATGTTTTTACTCTCTTATGAAAGAATAGAGGAAAACAAAGAGGAAATAAATAAAATAAACGTTTTTCCGGTTCCAGATCAAGATACTGGAACGAACTTGGCAAAGACACTAGAGGGAATAAAAAAAGAAATTGAGGGAAAGGAATTCAAAGATTTAGAGGAAATTTCAAAAGCTGCTTTGGACGGAGCTTTAATCTCTGCTCAAGGTAATGCCGGTTTGATTTACACCGGTTTTTTAGCAGGATTTTTGCCAAAGTTAAACAAAAATCCAGTCGATGCAAAAAAATTGGCAGAAGCATTTGAAGAAGGAAGGAAAAGGGCTTGGAAGTCGATGGCAAACCCAAAAGAGGGAACGATTTTAGATGTGATAGATGCAGCAGCAGAAACTTTTAAAAAGGAGGCAGAGAAAGAAAAAGATATTGTCAAAATTTTTGAAAAAGTAATTGAGAAAGCAAAAGAGGCACTTTTGGCAACGAGGGAAAAAATGGAGATTTTTAAAAAGGCAAACGTTGTCGATGCAGGAGGGCTTGGGTTTTTGATGATTTTGGAAAGTTACCTTGATGCTTTAAAACCAGAGGGAAAGAAAAAAGAAAAGAAAGAGAGGCCATCTGAAGAAATCAGAAGGTTTGTTCAAGTTTTGGCAAATAGATTTGAGGTTGTTGCTTTGATTTTGGATCCAAGACTTGATGAGGAAAAAGCGAGGGAAAAATTGAAGAGATTGGGGAATTGTTTAGACATTGTTAAAGTCGAAAATAAAATGAAAATTCACATTCACACTGATTATCCAGATGAGGTTAGGGATGTTTTAAGGAAAATTGGAAGAATTGAAGATTTAAGAATTGAAGATATGGCAAAGGAAATTGTTGGAGAACCTTCCGTTAGAAAAGTTTCGATTGGCATTGTTACAGAAGATGTTGCTTCGATTTTGCCCAAAGTTTTAGAAAGGTATCAAATCGAAATTGCAAAGACAAAATTTGATTGGCCAGAATTGGAAAAAATTGAGGGAGAAAACATTTATCAAAAAATAAAAAAGGCTTATGAGATTGGAATTGAGACAAGACCAAGGACATCTCAGGCGATGCCAAAAGATTATTTCGATGCGTTTAAAAAGCAAATTCAAAGATTCGAAAAAGTTTTGTGTCTAACTTTAACTTCTAAAATTTCAGGATGCTACAATTCAGCTCTTCAAGCCAGAGAGATGCTTGAAGAAAAAGAAAGGATTTTTGTCTTTGATACTCTGAATGTAGCAGCAGGCCAAACCCTCTTTGTTTTGAGGGCGATTGAGTTAATTCAAGAACAAAGAGAAATTGAAGAAATCGTTGAAGAGTTGAAAAAATTAATTCCCAAAACCCAAACTTTTATTATTTTTGCTGACCCCAAAGGACCAGAATTTATTGGAAGGATAACTAAAAGCCAGGCAAGTTGGATAAGGAGAATGAAGAAATGGGGAATTCAACCGATAATGAAAATAAAAGATGGAATTTTAACAAAAGGAGGAATGGTCTTTGCTAAAGATGAGTCAGAGGCTTTATTCAAAAAAATAAAAAAAGAAAGTGAAAAAGATAGAAAATCCGGAAAGAAAATTAGGGTAATTATTAATCACGCCGATAATTTAGAAGGAGCAAAAAAATTAAAAGGTCTATTAAAAGAAATTAGGGCTGAGGTTTCTTTTATTTCAGAAGCACCCCCGATCATTTGCGCTATTACTGGTCCTGGAACTTTAATTTCAGCTTGGCAACCAATTGAATAAAAATGGAAAAAGAAAATTTAAAACAAAAAATTGGAATTGTTGCTGACGAAGGAGGAGATTTGCCAGGAGAATTGATTAAAAAGCACAATATTTCGATTGTTCCCTTTAAAGTCGATTTGGGAGAAATGAAAGATTTGGCAGGAAATATTTATCAAAGAATTAGGGAGGCAGAAAAAAGAGGATTAAAGAGTTTTGTTAAAACTTCACAGCCTTCTCCAGGAGATTTCTTGAAAGCATTTAGAGAGAAATTGAAAGAATTCGAAGAAATAATTTGTATTACTGTTACTTCAAAACATTCAGGGACTTTCAACTCTGCTTTGCAAGCAAGGGAGTATTTGCCAGAGAAAGACAAAATCCACGTTGTAGATTCAATGAGCGTTTCTGGAGGAGAAGGATTGATAATTTTAAAAGCCGTTTCTTTAATTAAAAGAGATTTGAAAATTAATGAAATTTTAGAAAAATTAAAAGAATCTGTTTTAAAAACGAATTTGATTTTTGCTTTAGAAGGCCCAAAATGGGCAGTAGCATCAGGGAGGATACCAAGGGTACTTGGTGCTCTTTTGGAAAGAATGCAAAATTTAGGTTTTTATCCGGTTTTGACTCTTAAAAAGGGAAAGATAGGATTGAGCAGTATCAGAAAAGGGGTAAAAGATTTATCGAGCGCTCTTTTTGAAGAATTCAAAAGTAAAATTTTAAAAGGAAAAATTGGATCTAAAATCGAAACCGCGATTACTCATGCAGATAACGAAAGAGAGGCTAAAAAATTGGAGGATTTAATTTTAAAGGTCAAAAATTGCAAAATTGAATTTAAAAACATTATTGGAAACATAGTCGGCGGACTTTCAGGTCCAGGGGCTGTAGCTTTAGCCTGGCAAGAAGAATAAAAACATGCATGTTGCTTTAATTCCAGATGGAAACAGAAGATGGGCAAGGAAAAGAGGATTATTTCCTTGGCAAGGACATATTGAAGGAGCAAAAACCTTAGAAAAAACTTTAAAAAAAGCCTGGGAAATGAAAATCCCCTATTTTACATTTTGGGGGATGTCTGCTGACAATGTTTTAAAAAGACCAAAAAAGGAGGTTGAGGTTTTGTTTTCAATTTTTAAAAGGCAATTTAAAAAATTAGCAAGATCAAAAGAGATTCAAAAAGAAGGTGTGAAAATTAATGTTTTTGGGCTTTGGAGAAAGCTTTTTCCAGAGAGTGTGAAAATGACAATTGAAGAAGTAATAGAAAAAACAAAAAATAACAAAAATTTTAATTTAACTTTCCTTTTGGCTTACAACGGGACCGATGAGATGTTAGAAGCGATAAAGAAAATTGTCAAAAAGGCAGAAAAAGAAAAAGTTGAGGTTTCAGAAAAAATTTTACTCGAGAATTTGTGGACCGGATCTTTACCACCGGTAGATTTGGTTATCAGGACGGGTTGCGAAGGAGATCCTCACAATTCTGCAGGATTTATGATGTGGCACACTGCCTATTCTCAATTTTATTTCACAAAAACTTTGTTTCCAGATTTTTCTCCTGAGGAATTCGAAAAAACAATTAATGATTATTTAAAAAGAGAAAGAAGGTTTGGAAAATGAAAATTGGAATCATAACTGAAGATGTCTGTTCATTGCCAGAAAAAATGATCAGCGATTTTGGAATTGAAATTGTAAAGACAAGACTTTACTTTCCAGAATGGGAAAAACCCAGTACCAGAGCAGAGCTCGGTGCTGGACTAGTCCCGCACCGAAACGAAGTTTCTGGTGTGGGGTTTCCCGAAAAGAATCTTTATCAATTGATGGTGGAAACAAAAGCGACTCCAAAAACTTCTGCCCCGCCCCCCGGTGATTATTTGAAAGCTTATAAAAAAGTTTTAGAAAATCATGAGATGGCATTGGTAATTACTTTATCTTCGAAACTTTCTGCCTGTTACAATTCTGCATTTCAAGCCAGAGAAATTTTTGAAAACCCAGAGAGAATTTTCATTTTAGATTCACTTCAGGCAGTTGCTGCTCAGGGACTTTTGGTTTTAAGGGCAGTTGAATTGATAAATGAGAGGAAAGAAATAAATGAGATTTTAGAAGTTTTGGAAAAATTGAAAAGAAAAATAAAACTTTTTGGCTTTTTGAGGACAACTTATTGGGCAGAGAAAATCGGAAGGATTAGTAAAAAAATGGCCCTTGCCTTCACTACTCTGAGAGTTCTTGGAGTTTATCCTTATTTTGGAACGAGGGAAGGAAAAATTGGATTTTCTGGATTTAATCTTTGGACCTACGATGAATTAGAGGCAATGTTCAATCAATTGAAGCATTGTACAAAAAAAGGAAAAATTAGAGTTGGGATAAATTATACTGATAATGCTGATATTGCTTTAAAATTGAAAGAAAAATTGGAAAAAGATTTAAAAGCTGAGGTTTTATTTGTTTCAATGGTTCCGCCGATTGTTGGAGCAAATTCAGGTCCCGGAACTTTAATTACCGCTTGCTATAATATAGAATAAAAATATGTTTATCAAAGGAGTTGGGATGACAAAATTTGATTATTCTCAAAAGCCCTGGTGGAAGTTTGCTTTCGAGGCATCGATGGAGGCATTGGAAGATGCGAAAATGAAAATTTCTCAAATAGATTGTGTCGTTTTTACTGGGATGGAAAATGCCGATGGCTTTTTTGAGCATCAAACCCACAAACCGTCGCTTTTGTCTGACATTTTTAAAACCCATGTTCCAATTATCGAAGTTCCTGCAGTTTGTGCCGGGGGAGGGGTTGCATTTTGGACTGCTCTAAAATTGAAAGGATTTAAAAATATTTTGGTTTTGTCTGGAGAAAAATTGGTCGATAATTTAACTCCGGTTACAACCCATTGGATTGCCTCAGCGATAGAAAGAGAAATTGAACAAACAGAGGGATTGAACTTTCCCTTGCAAAATGCCTTAATTTGGGAACAATACAAGAAAAAATACGGAGCAACCCACGAGGATTTGGAATTGATTTCTTTTAAAAATCATCAAAATGCAACTTTAAACGAGAAAGCATATTTTTACAAAAGGCCAGTGAGTTTAGATCAAATTAAATCCGCTCCAAAAATTGCCGGGGATTTCACAATTTACGATTGCTCACTTTCTGTTAACGGTGGGGCAGCAGTGATCTTAACTCAAGAAAAAACTGATATTCAAGTTATAGGTTCTGGCTTTGCCACTGATTATCTTTTAACTTTTGGTAGAGAAGATCCAACCCATTTTATTGCGACAAAGATTGCAGCAAAAAAAGCTTTCGAAGAGGCAAAAATTAAACCTCAAGATATTCAAATTGCAGAAGTCCATGATGCCTTCACTTCGGTTGAATTAATCTCTTACGAAGATTTAGGTTTTGCACCAGAAGGAAAAGGGGCAGAATTAATAAGGAAAGGAATAGTGAATTTAGATGGAAAATTGCCAATCAATCCTTCAGGTGGTTTGAAAGCCAAAGGACATCCAATTTCTCCAACAGGGTTGGCCCAAATTTATGAAATTGTTAAACAATTGAGGGGACAGGCTAAAGAAAGGCAAATAAAACCGATTCCAAAAATTGGTTTAGCTCACAACATCGGAGGGGCAGGAGGTTCAGTTACTGTTCATATTTTGAAAAAAGTTTAATTATGATAATTTTCACTAAGCACGCATTATTAAAATTAAAACAGAGAGGAATCTCCAAAGAGACAGTCGCTGAAACATTAAAATTTCCAGATTATACATGCAACAGTTATTCTGAAAGAAAGATCGCTTATAAAAAGTTTGACAAACTCTATTTAAAGGTGGTATACAAAATAGAGGATCACGACATAATTGTGATTACCCAATATTGGACTGAAAAAATTAAACTAACTAAGTAAAGAACATGGAAATTACATACGACCCAAAAGCCGATGCTTTAAATATCACTTTTAAAAAGGGCAAGGTGGCAAAAACTGTGGAAATTGCTCCAGATATAAATTTAGATTTGGATAAAAACGGAAATCCCCTTTATTTAGAGATAATTGGAGCTAGCGAAAAAATAGGCAAAAAGAGAGTTGTGGAGATTTTAATGAGAAATCTCGCTCTAGCCGTTCCCTAACTTAAAATCATCGTTTCAAAAAGAGTTTGAGCAAATTTTTAATTTTCCTTTTCATTCTTTGATCTACTTTTATTGCGCAAATTCCCCTTTTTGGAAATCCATATACCACTAAAGAATTTTTTGGTGCCAACAAAACAGAAGGAATCACTAAAAGATCTTCCTCCCCCTCAACAAAGACATTTTTATTTTCTTTTATCGCCCTTTTAATTATTAGCCAAACCTCTTTTTGGATCGTTCCTTTTGGGTTTTCGCATTTTAAAGAATATGACAAAATCTTTTTAATTTTCTTTCTTTTCACTTTTCCATCAAAAATTTTGACATTAGAGGGCAAATTAATTGAACAATAATCCCCAACTGTGATTACTTTTTTGGTACCTTCCTTTTTTAAAAATTTCTCAAATTTCTCTTTCACTTCCTTCTTTTTCCCAAAAATTCCAACTCCCCAAACTTTCCTCAATTTTTCTTTCAATTCCTCTGGCAGAATATAAGTTTTTTCCATATAAAATAATTATACCATTCTTAGTTTGACAATTGATTTAAAATCCTCGATAATGAAAATATGGAACTTCAAAAAATTAACAAAAAGGTCGAAGAGATAAAAGAATTTTAACTCCTAAACGGAGTTTTTTATAAAATCATTTCAAAATTTTTGAAAATTTTTTAAAATAAAAGAGACGGCTTTTGAAACCAAAATAAAAAGCCGTCCCTAAATCACCATGGCAAATCCATTTTATTCCTGGCAAAAGTTGTTGCCAAAAATTGGGTTGGGGGAAAAAGATTTAATTAGAGAAGTTGGAAGAGATGATTTTGAGAATTTAGTAACGATAAATTTTCAAAATTTGGAGGCCTCAATTTTGGAGGCCTCTTTTTTTCTTTCAACAAAGTAAAATGAAATACAGCCCATCGTTCGATTCAAAACTTTGGACGAAGTAGTTTAAGAATTTTTAACAATGAAAAATAAGATAAAAATTCGAGAAGCTAAAATTGAAGATATTCCTCAAATTTTAGACGTAGAAATAGCAACTTGGGGGGAAGAGAGATCAGCTACTTTTGAAATGTTGGAATCAAGAATAAAAACTTTTCCACAGGGAAATTTAGTGGCATTAGCGGATAATAAAATAGTAGGAGTAGTATCAACCCAAATAATGAATTATGATCTAGAGAAAAACGCCTTTACTTGGTACGAGGCAACAGATAATGGTTATATCAAAAAAACTCATAATCCCAAAGGAGACACTCTTTATGGAGTAACCTTAAGCGTTCATCCTCTTTATCAAAATAGAGGTATTGGTAAAGAACTAATGATTGCAGTAGGAAAATTAGCAATAAAACATAATTTAAAAGGAGGTTTGCTTGGTGCCAGAATCCCTCATTACCACAAATATGCAGATAGAATAAAAGTAGAAGATTACGTGAAAATAACTCAAAAAGATCAACGCAACATTCCTCCAGACCCTGAATTAGTGTTTTATCAAAAACTTGGATTGAAAATTGTTAAAATAATACCTAATTATTTTGATGACCCAGAGAGCTTAAATTATGGTGTTTTGGTGTTTTGGAAAAATCCATTTTATAATAAATGGTATCGCAAAATTGCGGCAATGTTCTTTAAAGTGTAGTTCTTTAAAAATTAAAAAATGTGAGGAATGAAGCGCCAAGGAACTTTTTTCATATATTCTTCGTAATCTTTACCAAATTTACTTAAAAGAAAATTTTCTTCTTTTTTCGCTGCATCATAAAAGATGAGAGAGAAGATAAAAATGGGAAGAAGTGTCCAGAAAGATTTTAGAATAAAAAAGACTCCCAAATATCCCATAATATAAGCTGTATAAATAGGATGCCTTATTTTTGAATAAACACCCCAAGTAACTAACTTAGTAATTTTTTCTTTTGGAAAATGAGCTTGAGGATGTGTTCGATGTGCAACTTCATGAAGCCATATTCCTCCTATTAGTAATCCAAAACCTATGATATAATTAAAAAAAGAAAGGTCCAAATGGGGAGTTGGAAATGCAATCGCTATAAAGATAAGAATTACCCATTCACCAATATCAATAATTTTTCGAAAGAATGGTGATCTTTCAAAATATAAATCCAAAAAACTTTTTTTATTAAAATGATTTATCATTTAATTTTTTTCACAATTTTTCTCTTAAATGGTTTATTAGGATTCGTAGTTTTAAATAAAAATCCTCGTCACATAACTCATAGAGCTTTTGCTTTCTTGGTAGGAATATCAGAAATATGGTTATTTGCTTATTATTGGAAAGATGAACCGTTTTTCAAAAATCATGCTTCTCTTCTTTTAAAGCTTGATTTTGCGAGTGGAATTCTTCTATGTGCTGCTTTCTATCTTTTTTCTCAATTTTTTCCTCAACCTGTTAAACTTTCTTTTTTGAAGAAAATATCAATTCTAATTTTAGTTCCTCTTTTTTCAATTTTATCATTTACTCCTCTTATTCTCAAGAACATTCATTTTAGAAATAGTAGCATTGATGCTGACCCTGGATTTTTATTTTTTGGTTATTTTCTTTTAGCTTTATTTTTTATTGAAGAAGGAATAAGAACTTTCATCACAAAATACAGACACTTGGTAGGAATAGAAAGACGACAAATCTCTTATGTTTTGTTAGGTCTTGTTATTTCAGCTAGCATACTTTCTTTTGTCAACTTAATATTAGGAACCTTTTACTCTCTTTCAGAAAGAGTTTATCGCTTAAGTTCTACTAGTCTCTTTGCGTTTATTATTTTTACGTCCTTGGCCATTATTCGTTATCACCTCTTTGGTATTCGAGTTCTTTTGACCGAACTTTTAGTAGGAATAATGGGAATTATTTTGTTTTTGCAGGTGATTTTTGCTCAAAATTTACAATGGAGAATTTTTTCTTTTTTGACCCTCCTTTTGTTTTTAATTTTTGCTTATTATCTTGTAAAAGCAGTTCATGAAGAAGAAAGGAGAAGAGAGGAAGCAGAAAAATTAGCTCAAAAAGAAAGAGAGCTTGCAGAGAAATATCAGGTTTTGGCTATAAGGTTGATGGCAATAGAGAAGAGTTTAAGAGAAATAGCAGAAAGAGAAAGAATGTTGAGGGAGGAAGCAGAGAGAGTGAGTCAAGCAAAATCCGAATTTATTGCCATTGCTTCTCATCAGTTGAGGACTCCTCTTTCTGCGATAAAGGGTTATTTGTCAATGATTTTGGAAGGAGATTATGGAAAATTACCAGAGAAAGCCAAAGAGAAAATAGAGAGCGTTTATCAATCTAACGAAAGGTTAATAAGACTTGTTAACGATATCTTGTGTG